>Ga0208692_1000093_pt1 | contig 86960 bp, 84 predicted proteins | sample June2015DPH_20_1_3_FD_184721 | JGI IMG/M metagenome (GOLD analysis project Ga0208692, IMG submission 184721) | Peatland microbial communities from SPRUCE experiment site at the Marcell Experimental Forest, Minnesota, USA - June2015DPH_20_100... | ecosystem: Environmental > Terrestrial > Soil >... | reverse complement strand
GTGGGACAAAGACTACGAAACCTTCGATCCTAGCAACTCCGTCACCGCGACGGCTAGTCTCTTTGATCTCAACTTCGTATTCCTTCCCTTCCTCGACTGGCTTGTTGAAGGAACGTTCAAAGCTCATGCGTTTCACCTCGACTTTTCGTTCAGCTAGTTCGTCGGGAGAAAACTCGCGCGTCGGAACGATTGGTTACGTATAAGACGGTCGGCTTCAGCCCGTACACATAGCTTGCTCCCATAGCCTCCTCAGCGCCTAATAACGCTACCTCAAAAACCGGAAATTCAGTTCGACAGCGATCTTATTTGTGGCGGCGGTTTCTCCCATCCCTCGTATCAGCCCGCTGCCAGTCTCTCTTCCTTTGAGTCTCAATTCTTGTCCGACCGGATCGGAAGGCTGGCTGATCCCTCCGGAATTCCTGAATTTGGCCGTAGAAATCCTGATACCCGTCCTCATTGCTTGCAAGAGACGAAATCAATTCGTTAAGTTTCAATCGAGTCGCGTCTGAAGAATTCTCATCCCACGTTCGGGAATAAACGCCGTAAGCGATATGGAATTTGAAATCATTCGCCCTGTCAATTTCCAATTTTGACGGGCTCTTCTTCTCGGGGCTGCTCTCCGCCATATGTGCTCTAGGTTTGGGAATGCATTAACATCCTATTTAATGCGCCTCGACTGCACATTCGTTCTTCCAAAACTATGGCTTCTTACAGTCCTTACGAACTGCGAGAATTGAAAAATCACTCACGTGTTCCAGGTTTGAATCAGTCGGTTCACGCAGGAAGGCTTTTATTCGTTGGAAGTGGTGTCGCCGATGCTACAACACTTCCAGCATACTTTCATCACGGAGGTGAACAACGCTTGACAGAAAAACCAGTTACGCCAGTAACGCCAGTTGCGCCAGTTGCGCAAAGAGCCCCTTCCACCAGAGGCAACATTCCAATGAATACAGTCCTAATCGGCCAGAAACCGTTGATGGCCTACGCAACCGCTATCGTTATGCAAATCAACAGTGGTTCTAAGGAACTTTCCGTTAAGGCACGAGGCCGCGTCATATCTAAGGCAGTCGACGTAGTCGAAGTTTGCCGAAGACGCTTCTTCGAAGGAAAGTTGGAGATAAAGGACGTGAACATAGGAACCGAAGTGCTAGGTGAAGAGGGCCAAACGAGAAATGTTTCCACGATCGAGATTAAGCTAACGAAGAAGTAGCCTAAACTCGACGGTTCGTGGATGAACCTCATCACCATTTTTCTTTACCTTTTTTCTTCCTGATTATTCGTGTAAGCAAGTGTGAAGTGATTTGTTCGAACATGCCGAACACGCGTTCGAAATTATTGATTGATTACGCGGGAGGCGGACTGTCTAATTCGATGCGGAAGTGTCTGGGTTGAAATCCAAGTTTGCAATTGGTATGGTAACCTCTGCGATAGTTGGGGCGGTTGTTACGGCCATTTCGGGCCTATTCATGACGCCCTTCACCAGGATGGGTGTTGACGTGGTCCAAAAGGGGGCACCGTTTCCATGGGTCATACGAGTGATCCCGATGGGCGACCATATTCTTTGGGACATGTTCATGGCAGACCTAGCGATCTGGGTCCTTATCGCCCTAGTAGTTTCTATGTTTGCGATACATGCGACTGCCAGAAAGCGGTAAGCACAGCTGTCTATTCTGGCCTCAAGCTGAGTGTAAAATGGAAGGGGTCCTTAATTCACTTGAAACCTTTGCATCCGATCGAATCCCCAAAGCGGGTTTTCGGTAGCGCGGCTTTCTTTTTCATCGCTTGTTCGTATTCGGTATCATCCATGACGGCTACACACCGTCCAATGCTTGCCTCGCCGTCTACGAAGCGCCACGGGAAGAAGCCGATGGTTGTGCGTTTGTTGAGGAGTAGGTCTATGTCGCCGCCAACGCATTCGGCGTGAATGATTCCATAAGGAAACATTTCGATATGCATGAGTTGGTACTTATCGTCCGTGAAGTACTCGTTCAATTTCATGCCGAACTTCTTCTGAAAGTGCGCGTCAGCCTCTTTTGCCTGTCTGGGCATCCAATCACGAATAATCGTGTTCATTGGATGGTCGGCGCTGCCGCAGTCGACGCCAATCCATTTGATCTTCTTCCGCTTCGCCCATTCGGCAAACTCCCTGTCTGGGCCTGGGTGCTTCACCATATACCGAATCTCGTCCGCCGTCGGTTGATCCCAACCATACCTGTGGTAGCCAGTATGGATGAGGAGTATGTCGCCTTCTCCAACTTTGACTCTATCTTCAATCATCTTCGAAGTGTATACATCGTAATCACCGGCAACATCGGAAAGGTCGACAACAGCGCCCGGTCCAACCAGGAAGTCCATCGTCAAACTCGCCATATCCTTTCCAGGGGTGAAGAAATGGATCTCACCGTCCAAATGGGTTCCGACATGGTTCGAGTGCGTTAGGACTTGGCCGTTCGCTCCGTTGGGAGCCAACCGTTTGAAGTATTTCAGCTGAAGCGGTTCGTACGTCGGCCACGGTGGTGTAGCAATTCCGAGTGGGATAGTTAAGTCAAGAAACTTCAAGGCTCGCTCAAAATCAAGTTCGAGTTGCCCGCTTGACAAGTCTTTTGGGCATTTACTACATGCGACAATAACGGAATGAATCAAATGAAAATTCCCCAACTTTCGAATAGAGGTTGTAGCGTTACTAGACATGCTGGAAACGAAGAATAACACTCATATTGGAACAAATTCACTTCAGCCCTCCAAGTGAATTCTATGACTTACTATGAACCGCCAACAGAAGTCTCTATGACGGAACATAAGTTGCGAGTTCAGGATATGGAGGCGATTCTCAGGGCTGTTGACGCTCCCTACTTGGAAAAAGCCGTTTACCCTCCCAAGCTTGTGGGTATGAAGGATGGAAGCAAAATTGTTGTTCGGCAAGCCAGTCGAGCCGAAGCACCAGAGGTTCTCAAGGCAGTTAGACTCTACGTCGATGTCAACAAAGACTTCTACGATATCGTCGCGTGGCGGACGTACGCAGAAATCTTGGCCTGGAAGATGTACAGAATTAAGGACCACTACCTGCTACTGGGAATTCAAGACGACAAACTAGTAGGAATCGTCAACGCAAGAATGTGGGATCAGAATATCGCGATCAGCCTTCACACAATGTCATTCAAACGTGGTATTGATGTGGGGCCCGCCCTCTACTTCGCGAAGATGGAGCACGCCTTTGACCATTTGGGAGCGAGGGAATGGTGGGCAACCTTCGAAAGCTACATCGGCCTGAGGATCATGGGAACTGAATGGGCTCCCAAGCAGAAACCCTTCCCCGAGATGCAGCACGAACTCGGTGGCTCACGGATCTTCTACACTGCGAAGGAAGACTGGGAGAACTTCGTGAAATTGAAGTACGCCCGCTACCTTGGTGAGAAACCGGTACCAAAGGACCTGCTAGCCAAGTCGCAAAAATTCAGGATTCCAGAGAAAGCAGACGTCTAACCCAGTCACGGTCATCTTACTGAGGCCGTTTGCTGACGCGCCTTCGTATGAGAAAGACCGCTAGTGCAATTGCTCCCGCTATGATAGCAAGGACTTCGTAGAACTGCATTACAGGGAGTCCTGCAAGATTCGACTGTGATTCGACATCCAGCGTATGGACCTCCGAGTATGCAGGTAGACTCACGTTATCTCCTTCCCAGATGGCTTGAATATGCCATTGGCCCGGCGTATCAGGTACGTAACTGCCTTCATAGAACCCTGCTGGGTAGGGCCCGCCTATAGCATTGAGGTCGAGGGTTAGCATAATTGATGTATTATCTGGGCGGAACAGTTTTACAACGACTTGGTCATGAAGGCATGGAATGCAAGCAAACAGGAGCCCGTTGAACTCAACTTCGCGACCGAGGCTGACGTGATTCATGGAGAGGTAAAGTGAGAGGCTTGGCTGGACGACTACCGTGAATGTTTTCGTGGTTGATGTCGCTTGGTAACCTACCTGGCTTGGAAATGATGCATTGACTATCCATGGACCGATTCGTAGGAGATATGTTGTGTTCACAATGTCCTGAAAGAGACCGCTGGGGTTCGAGGTAATCATGGATACCTCGCGGGTTGGGCTTGTATCTCCCACCCTAGTGTATTCCAAACTAACTGAGGCTAAAGGGATTGGACGATTGTCTACTGTCGTTGAGAGGCGTCCAGCAATTGTTATGACATCCCCCCGCAAGGGTCTATCATTGCTAAAGGTTAGTTCTATTTTCGCGTCTTGAAGCGCGTATGATGCCATCGGTGGCGAAGAAATACAAAGTACGAGAATCATCAGAGATGCAAGTAGGAGCCCTTTGACGAATTTTGGACTGCCTAGCTTCACTACTACCCATCCCCATGTCGTGATTCCGTCTACTCTGCGGGCATGCGCTAATACGCGTTGCCGGCGTCCAAGCAGATAATGAAGCACATAGAGTAATTTCTCCAAGTATAATCATTTCAGAATTGCCACAACACTCTTTAGCCCAATCATTCTCTCCAACACAGTGGAACTCGGGATGACGAATCCAAACACGTCACTTGAAAATGATTACGCACTCGTGGCTGAGGGCATAACAAAACGATTCGGGACGCTCGTTGCGAATGACAACGTCAACTTCAGCGTCAAGCAAGGCGAAGTCCACGCGCTTCTTGGAGAGAATGGTGCAGGAAAGACGACTCTGTGCAACATGCTCTATGGTCTTCTGCGACCTGACTCTGGAAGAATCCTAGTATATGGAAAAGAAACTCACTTTCACTCGCCCCGCGACGCAATGGCCGCGAAAATCGCCATGGTTCACCAAGAGTTCATGCTCATCAATTCAATGACAGTGGTTGAGAACGTTGCTGTAATGCAGGACGAGAGCTTGAGGCATCCCCTCGTAAAACGCGAGAGACTGGAAAAAGAAATCAACGATGTTTCGAAACGAAACGGGCTAGCCGTTGACCCGAATGCAACGGTTCGTGAACTATCTGCTGGGCAGAGGCAGTCGGTCGAGATTATGAAGGCTCTTCTCAAAGGCGCAAACGTCCTGATTCTGGATGAACCGACCTCCGTTCTCACGCCCTTAGAAACGCGTGAACTTTTCTCTGCTCTGCGTCAAATGGCGAAGGCGGGGAAGTCTATTGTATTTGTCTCACACAAGATCGATGAGATCTTAGCAGTGACCGACAACGTTACCGTTCTGAAGCAAGGCAAAGTTGTGGCCACCGAAAGCACGAAAAAAGTGACTGGACCCGAACTTGCGAAGATGATTGTGGGCCGTGAGGTCCTGTTCCGAACGGAGAGGCTGACCTCTGAGACAACTACCCCGCTCCTTGAGTTAAGTAGCATATCGGCGGTGAATAACTTGGGACTCACCGCCTTGGACGGGATCTCAATTTCCGTCAAGGGCGGAGAGATACTAGGGATAGCAGGTATTGCTGGGAATGGCCAGAAGGAACTTGTCGAGGTAGCGACGTGCATTCGGAAACCTACTGCTGGGAAGATTTCTGCCATGGGTAAGGATGTGACGGGATGGGTTCCTGATGAAATCAGACAACTCGGCGTAGCGCACATTCCTGAAGACCAGAAGACAGGTTTGGTATTCGACTTCCCGCTATCTGATAATTTGGTAATCGAGCCGCACGTGGCTAGAATGTTCACTAAGGTTGGATTGCTCGACTTACGATCAATTGGCATTCAACTAACCAAACTCATGTCTGAGTATGACGTCCGCGCCCAGTCTCAAACAGTTCCTGTATGGACTCTGTCAGGGGGGAATAAGCAGAAGTTTCTCCTTTCGAGAGAACTCTTCTGGGATCCGAAGATAATAGTAGCCCACAACCCCACGAAGGGCTTAGACGTAGCCGCAACGGAGTATACACGTAAGCTCCTGATGAGAGAGAAAGAAAGGGGAAAAGCAATCCTACTTATCTCCACTGAACTTGATGAATTATTGGACATGAGCGATAGAATCGCGGTCATATCCAACGGCAAAATTTCAGGAACATTTCCTATTGGTGCCGTCAAAATTGAAGAGATAGCTAAACTGATGACGCAGAGTAAGTCTAGCTAATAGTAGATGGAGTAGCCTTCTCCCCTACCCGCCCTTCTTGTAGGGTTGCATCAGAGCAGCCGGAGCAATGGCCTTTCTACCGAGAATTGGAATCAATGCAACGATAGTGATGTAGGGGAGCATATTCAGAAAGAAGTATTTGATCGGGACCCCTGCGCCCTGCAGACCGAGCTGGAAAGAATCAACAAAACTGAAAACAATCAACGGCAATAAGACTTTGTAAGGTTTCCACTTACCAAAGTAGATGAGCGCGAGTGCGATGAATCCGCGGCTAAATGTGATGTTTAGAATGAAAGTTCCCAGGAGAGTTGTCGTGTAGTATGCTCCTCCCGCGCCGGCAAATGCGGCACCTATGAGCACGGCTACGTATCGGATCTTGTAAACGTCAACACCCATCGTTTCAGCTGCACGCGGGTTTTCACCTACTGCCCGAATCTTCACGCCAAGGCTGGTCCTATTCAAGAAAATGTCGACTACAGGTATGAGGGCAATGGAAATGTAGACGATGGGGTTCTGTTGAAAGATGAACCTCCCAATCAATGGCAGCGTTGAGAGTACCGGGATATGCATGTCTCCGATTATGGGAATAGTGCTCGGAGCTCCAGACGTAAAGAAAGCTCGGTTCAAGGTGTCTGATAACCCCAGTCCAAAGAGCCAGAGGCCGAGCCCAATTACGACCTGATTGGTACGCAGACTAATCGCGAAGAAGGAGAAGGCTAGACCGAGAAGAACAGTAAATCCCATTGCGGCAAGCACTCCTATCACGGGATCTCCAGTAACGTAGGTTACGCCGAAGGCCGTGAAGGCACCCATTAGCATGAGCCCTTCCACTCCTAAGTTTAGAACACCTGATTTTTCCGCGATTAACTCGCCAAGAGCGGCTAGCAAGAGTGCAGGAACTAGTTTGAGGGTCTGGTAAAGAATTGCTTCCAAGAATAACATGCCGAACTGCTCGTAAACCACCAACATAACTGCAACGCCTATGATGGCGGCCAAAATCCAAGTCTTGAGCGAAAACTTACTTAACTTACTTAACAAGTGGAACTCACGACTTTTTCCGTCCCATTAAATACTGACCGGCAGCTAGGCTGAAGAGGATAATTCCTTCGATTGTGTAGACCAATGCGAAAGGAACCTGTGCAGCGCTTTGCATATTTTCGGCGCCAACGACGAAGTAGCTAATGACTACCGAAGCGACTGCGGTGCCTATCACAGACGTCCCACCTAGCATCGCGACGATTATTGCGATATACCCATAACCTGAGGGGTAACCGGGGTCTAGGGTGTAAATGACACCGCTCACGTGAATTGCTCCAGCGAGGCCAGCCATTGCACCCGCTAGCAGCAAAGTGACAATGTAGACTCTAGGGACGCTAATGCCCGCGTATTTTGCGGCTTCCAGATTCTTTCCCACAGTCCTAACTTGAAGTCCGAAAGAAGTCCTTTCGCTCAGCAAGTAGAAGGCAACGACCAAGACAATAGCGATTACAATCCCAAACCCGAGTCTTGTTGCTGGAATCAGTTTCGGAATTCTCAGATCAGTAGGTAACATATCTGAGATTAGATAGCCGAAAGAAGCTTTCCCGCGGATGGGCCCGTCGAGGGCATACAGTAGGAAGTTGGAGGCAACAAGGTTCAGCAGAAGAGTAACTACAATTTCATTGGCTCCAAACTTGGCCTTAAGGAGCGCAGGAACAACCATCCAGAGGAGACCTCCCGCGGCACCTGCCAAAATCATTAGAACGATCACTATTGACGGAGGAACCGATGTGACGTGGAAGGCAACGTACATCGCCATGACGCTACCGACAATGTATTGGCCTTCAGCACCAACATTCCAGACCCCGGCCCTGAGACCAAGGGCAATTCCCAAACCCATAATCAGAAGTATGGTCACTCGAACGAAAATCTCACTAAAGGAATAGACGGAACTTATCGGACTTAACAAAAGAGAGGTTGAGGCTGCTCTAATGTCGCCCCCAATGGCGACGACTATAGCGAGCCCCAAGACTATACCGACTGCGAGTGCGAAGGCATTGTAGCCCACGCCCCGAAGCCGGTCTATGGTTTGCACTGCGGTTGGTTTCCGTTGTCGAAGCACGTCGGGTCCAGCGTGTATGGAAGACTGTTCAATCGTATGTTGAATTGTGCTTGTAGAAGAGCAGCCTGATAGTTCGCAGGCACAAGAGACCCAAATTCGCCTAGGGAAACCATGCCGGAGAACAAGTCTGCTTGTAGCCAGATGTTCTTGTAATCGCCTCTGACGTAGTCAGCGAGAGCTGTAAGGTACGCAATGTCCCAGTGAACGACGATGCTTTGCATAATGTGGGTCGGATCCAAGTGTGCTGCGTCGGCGTACACGCCAGTCATCATGATGTTCCTTTCTGCAGCCGCTTGTCTGACTCCGACGTCAACCCCATCTCCACTGCTGAAAATGAAATCAACGCCTTGGTCTGCCATTTGTTCTGCTGATTTCTTTGCTCCCGCCACATCGGCCCACGAGAATGGCATCCATGTTTCGATGAACTGAACATTGGGGTTCGAATGGAGAGCTCCGCGCTTGAAAGCTTCGTGGCCAGCCCAAATTGAGGGAACCCGGCCACCTCCAATCAAGCCCAGTTTGTTGGTCTTGGTCATGTTTCCTGCTAGTAGACCCATTAGGTAGGCGCCGTCAGCCATGTACCACCAGACATCGCCAACATTACTTGGGTCTGTGCCGTCATGGCCGCCTTTGAAGCAGTCAACGCAAAGGAAGAGGGTGTTGGGGAATTGTGGAGCGATTTTGATGAACATGTCTTGGTATTGGATGCCCTGTCCGATGATCACATTGTAGCCTTGGCTTGCCCATTGAGTGGCAACGGGTTCGGCTTTGGTTCCATCAAAGAGGTTCTCTGCTACAGTAGCGTTGAAGCCAAACTGACTGCCCAGTAACTTGATTGATTTGTCCGCTTGGTAGTTCCACGAATAGTCTTCTGGCGTTATTGGCAGTATGAGGCCTACTTTGAGTTTCCCGATAGCGTTAGCCTCACCACCGCCGACCGTTGTAGTTACTGTACTCATTCCGCCTTGACTTGGCATCATAGAGGGCCCGACGAAAATGCCGATTACAACTCCGACGACAAGCATTACGATTAAAGCAACCGCTGTCATTGATTGTTTCATATTTTCTCGATATGAGGTGGCACTCATTTTGAATTAAAGCCTTTGCAGTGTTGCTCTTACCCGAGAAACACAAGTTCATACTGTAATGGGTCCCCATTATTTTTGCAAACTACCCACGGGCAGAGAGAGCCAACACAACCCGAGATTAACCCAAGATTCGCTGCAGCCGCCGCATGACAAAATGCAGACGCCGATTTCGAACCTTAACGTTAATGCTGGTCGTTAGGCGAAAACCAAACGTTAACCGAATTAGGAGGCTTCGGCAAAGCCTTGTCGACATAGTATTTGTGGGTGGGCGTGATGGCAATACGAGTCAAATTGCATGGCCGTGCAAGAACGGCTGCAGGTTCTGATGAAATCGAAGTTGCTGAAACAGTAAAAACCGTTGGTGACCTCTTGGAGGAGCTCACACGAAGGATTGGCCCGGATTTCAGCCGTTACATATTCGACCCAGGAACGAAAGAGATGAGCGCCAACCTAATCATGCTTGTTAATGGGCATAGCGTCAAAATGCTAGAGGGCTTAAGGACTCCACTCCTCGAACACGACATGGTCACGATAGACAGCGTTGACGTTTTGGAAATCGTGGGCGGAGGCTAAGAAAAACAAAGGAATGATCCGTTTTAATCTACAAACGCGACAACCCTAGCAAAAGCAGCTTCCCCACCACGGAACTTCCAAGGGAAGCAACCAATTGTCACGCGCTTGTTCAGCAGTTTCTCAATATCTCCACCGAGGTTTTCAATGTGGATGCAATCGTGTGGAAACAAAGCGTTGTGTGTTAACTGGTAATCCTCCTCCGGGAATAGTTTGTCCACATTCTCCTTTCCAAACTTCTTCTCACATAAGGCGCGTACTTTCGGAGCGATTCTCGGCAGAAATCTCCCTATGGGCAGGTTCATTGGGTGGTCGGTTGAGACCGCGTCGACGCCCCACAGCTTGATTTTTCGTCCCAGTATCCAATCCACCCATTCCCTCGTTGGGCCTGGGTGTCGGTGGATGTATCTCTCCTCGTCGGCCATGCCCTGCGGCTGGTACCACGAATATCTGTGGAACCCGGTATGGAGGAGAAGAATGTCTCCGTCGCGAAGCTGCACTCTTTTTTCCACCATATCCGGCGTGTAAATACCTAGGTCTCCAACATCGCTGACATCGACTATCACGCCTGGTCCGTAGAGCTGTTCGAGGGGGATCTTCTCTATGTCTTTGCCTCCGGTCACAAAATGAAGGGGCGCATCAAGGTGGGTTCCCATGTGGTTTGAGGTCATGATATACTGGGCGTTTACTCCATGCTCAGCCTTTCTCTTGATGAACTTGACTTCGAAAGGTGGGTAGAGCGGCCAGAAGGGCGTTTCCTGGTTGAGTGGTTGTGACAGGTCAATCAGTTTCATTCTTCATCATCGATTGTACGCTCTTGTTCAGGATTTTATAAGAACTGTGTAAGTACCGCGCTTAGCGGTAATAGAATCCACTGCGTGAAGCTATTCTTACCCTTAGGATTGGAACAGCACAGCAATATAGCCGCTTAGGCGAGTCGAAGTTCGTGTTTCCTTCTTGCATTTTGAATCGAAAGCGGTTGTAAAGGCCCCTGTCGAAAAGTTATGGAATTTCATTTCGACGCCTGAATCAATCGCTCAGTGCCTACCCGGAGTCGAGGAGTACAAGATAACTGAGGGAAAAAAGATCGAGGCAAAAACGAAGATAGGCATTGGATTCATCAAAGGATCGTTCAGAGTTAACAGTAGAGTGACGGAGGAAGACCCTGTAAATCATCATGCGAAACTGCTGGTGGATGGTTCCGGCGTAACGAGCGCATTCAAAGCAGAGATTTCAATCAACTGCAACCCAGTCCCTGAAGGCACAGAATTGAGTTGGGCTGCGGACGCCACGATAAGTGGCCCCCTAGGAAGCATCGCTAAAGGCCTACTCGAGAACGCAGCCCAAAAAATCATCACTCAGACCCTCGATTGCGTCAGCCAGAAGGTTGCTCAATAGGCGAGCTTGAGTGTCTACGCCAAGCACAAGGCTTTGGATAAGCGTGAACCTTTCTGCGTGCGAGATTTGAGTTACAAGTACGTTGGCAAGAGCATACCCCGTGTCGATGCGTTCGAGAAAGTTACTGGAACGACGAAGTTTGTTGCGGACTTAGAAGTCTCGGGCATGCTGTACGCCAAGTTCCTCCGGAGCCCACATGCACACGCTCGCATTCTTAGCATCGACGTGAAGAAGGCGGAAAAATATCCAGGTGTTGAAGCCGCCATTACAGGTCAAGCCTTCCCTTACAGAATGGGCTTGTACGTACGTGATAAGATGGTTCTGGCGAAAGACAAGGTCAGGTGGGCCGGGGAGCCAGTCGCAGCCGTTGCGGCTGAAAGTGAGGAAGCAGCTGAGGAAGCAATCGACCTCATCGATGTGAAATATGAACCACTGCCGCCTGTTTTTGATGTGAACGAGGCTCTGAAGCCAGGTTCACCGCTAGTTCACGAAAACTTGGCTCAATACGAACACTCCCCTGTCTTCACCCCTATTCCCGGAACAAACATTGCGAACATCTTTAAAGTGCGCAAAGGCGATATCAAGTCAGGTTTCGAAAACGCAACCGTTGTCGTTGAGAACGAATTCTCAATGCCACAAGTAAGCCATGCGGCCATGGAACCGCGCGCATGCATAGCCCAGTACTTCCAAGACGGAAGCGCCGAGGTCTGGACCTGCGCCCAATCACCTTTCGCGGTTAGGTACATACTGAGCCACGCGCTTGGAATTCCACTCCAAAAAATCAACGTTCACGTACCCCATGTCGGCGGAGGTTTCGGAGGTAAGGCGGGCATCAACTTTGAGCCCCTAGTAGTTTTGCTATCCAAGTTTTCCGAAGGACGCCCAGTCAAACTCTCCTTGACTCGAGAGGAAGAACTTACAACCGCTCCACTCAGGCAAGGATTCTACGGATGGATCAAGACAGGGGTTGACGCAAAAGGCAAAATCGTCGCGGAACAAATAAAGTACGTGTACGATGCTGGTGCTTATGCGGACTATGGCGTCAACATTGGCCGCGCTGCCGGATACGCCTGCACCGGCCCATACGAAGTTCCGAACATTCACTGCGACTCAATTACCGTCTACACGAACCACCCATATGGAACAGCATTCCGAGGCTTCGGCCATCTCGAGTTCTTGTGGGCAATAGAACGTCAGATGGACATCCTCGCCAACAAGCTTGGCATCGACGCGGTTGAAATTCGGCTACGAAATGCTCTCCGACCAGGCTCGATTACAGCTACAGGCGAGAAGCTTAGGGAAGACGCTGGGAGAGTGGATCAGTGCATCAGAACGGTTGCGGAAAAACTTGGGTGGGGAGGAAAACAACCGCCTGCCGCAGACGGCAAGCTATACGGAATGGGTATCGCGGCCCTTTGGAAAGCCCCAGCGATGCCGCCGAATGCAGGCTCATCTGCCATCATAAAGTTCAATGAAGATGGAAGCGCCAGCCTGGCCGTTGGTGTAACTGAAATCGGCCAGGGGACGACAACCAGTCTGGCGCAGATGGCTGCTGAAGAATTAGGCTTACCAATTGAGAAAATCCGTGTCGTCCCAGAGAGAATCACAGACCTGACACCTTACTCATGGCAGACAGTCGCAAGTAGGAACCTCTTCATGGAAGGGAAGGCAGTAATCAGTGCTGCACGGGATGCGAAAGAACAGATCATCGACATGGCATCACAAGCCCTCAGGGTTTCCAAATCGGAACTAATCCTCGAAAACGAAATGGTCTTTCCACGAGGGCAACCCGACAAAGGGATACCCATTCAACAATTCGCTATGGGTTACACATACCCTAATGGTTCGGCAATAGGCGGCCCCGTCATCGGGCGTGGCTCATACGTTCCGCGCGGGCTAACCTACTTGGACCCTGAGACGGGCCAAGGATTTCCGGCATTGAAGTGGACTTTCGGGGCGCAGGGAGTCAAGATTAAACTCGATCCGGACACTGGAGAAATCGAAGTTCTCAAAGTCGCCTCAGCATTCGACATAGGGAAAACCATCAACCCCCTCCTTGTACTGGGGCAGGTGTACGGGGGGATGCTCCAATCGTTGAGCATCGGGTTGATGGAGGGTTACGTCTACAACGAAGCCGGAGCGATGCTCAATAGCAATTTCACCGATTACAAAATTGCCAGAGCCTCAGACATGCCTGAAGAACACGTTGTCACATTAATCGAGAATCCACAATCCGATGGCCCGTACGGCGCGAGAGGCATCGGAGAGCTTACAATGCTCTCGATACCTCCGGCAATTGCGAACGCCGTTTTCGATGCCTCGGGAGTGCAGCTGTTCGACCTTCCGATGAGGCAGGAACGGGTGTGGGCTGCAATCAAGAAACAGAAGCCGGAACTGCTCACAAGAAACAGGTGACATGCATGCTCCCAAAGTTCGACTACTTCGGCCCTGAAAGCCTCCAAGAAACATTCTCACTCTTAGACAAGTACGGAAAGGATGCAAGACCTCTAGCTGGTGGGACGGACCTACTAGTCAGCCTAAGGGGCGGACAGGAACCCGCAAAATACCTAATCGACATCAAAAGAGTCAAAGAACTTCAAAACCTATCATTCAACGATAAGTCCGGGCTTACGGTCGGGGCCGGTGTGACGCTGAATCGGCTAATTCGTCATGACGCGGTCTCAAAGAACTACCCAATTCTGAGAGAAGCTGCGAGCACCATCGGAGACTTTCAGGTTCGAAACCGAGCAACTTTGGTCGGAAATATTTGCAATGCCTCCCCCGCAGCAGACACAGCGCCAGCCCTCTTGGTTCTCAATGCAACGGTGAACATCTCAACGCAAGATGGCACAAAGAAGGTCCCAATTCATCAATTCTTTACCGGCGTGAAGAAGAACATCCTTGCCGGTAACGAGCTAGTTACTTCCATCGATCTTCCCATACCTCCTGAGAAATCAATCAGCGCCTACATGAAGGCTCGAAGAACGATGGGTGAGGACTTGGCAGTGGTCGGAGTGGGCGGGCTCGCGGCTCCTACCGGTGGGTCTGGGAAGGAAATCAGGCTTGCGTACGCTTCAGTAGCGCCCACACCGGTTCGAGCTTTTGAAGCCGAAAAAATCTTCAGGAAAGACAGGCCAGTCGACGAACTTGTTGACGAGGCCATACCAGTCGTAATGAAAGCCGTCTCCCCAATTACGGACGTGAGAGCTGGGAAGGAATACCGCGTCAACCTAGTGAAAGTTCTGACCAGGAGATTGGTGAAGCAATTGTGGGAGGCTAGCTGAGTTGACGAAACATTTGATTGAGCTGACAGTGAACGGAAAACGACACACCATCGAAACTGACGCCAACAAGACCTTGCTTTGGATCCTGCGACACAAACTTGGATTAACTGGCGCCAAACCTGCGTGTGAACGTGGTGATTGTGGCCTTTGCACAATCCTTCTTGATGACGAGCCCGTGAAATCCTGTCTTGTACTTGCTGTCGAAGCGAACGCACACAAAATAACAACAATCGAAGGCATTACCAAAGAAGGCGCCCTTTCCACTCTTCAAACGAAGTTCATCGAGCATGGAGCACTTCAATGCGGTTTCTGCACGCCGGCAGCAGTCCTCGTCGCAACAGCTCTACTCAAAAGAAACCCGTCACCCACCCGCGAAGAAGTCGTAGAATCCGTTGAGGGAATCCTCTGTAGATGCACGGGCTACCGGCAAATCATTAACGCAATATTAGACGCTTCAAAGATTAATCCACACTAGTAAGAGGGCGCATTCTTCGAAGGAGAGTTTCATATAGTTAGGTAACGTTCAAAACAGACAGACACCCGGTCCTGAATGTCCTTCAGGTACGATACGGTTAAAGCGAGAACTCAACGCATCGTATTGAACTACCGAAATTGAGAGGCCTAGAAAATGGGTTACATTGGAAAATCCATCCCTCAGTATGATTCCTACCTCAAAGTCACTGGAACCGCAACCTACGCATTCGACATCGAACTCGCGGGAATGCTGTACGCCAAACTGGTAACGAGCCCCCATGCACATGCGAGAATCGTCAAGGTTGACACGAGCAAAGCCCAAAGCGTGCCAGGTGTTGTTGCTGTTGCAACGGGCGCCGAATTTCCTTACAGGCTGGGCATTTACGTAGGCGACAGAGACGTCCTCGCCGTCGACAAAGTCCGGTGGGTTGGCCATCCTGTCGCCGCGGTTATCGCAGAATCATTGGAAGCAGCTGAGCGCGGTATCGATCAAGTTGAAGTGGAATATGAGCCGTTACCCGGCATCTTCGACCCCGGTGAGGCGCTGAAGCCCAATGCTCCGATAATACATGAAAGGATGTCAGAGTACCGAGTCTCTCCCGCCTTCAAACCTATCCCAGGCACCAACATTGCGAACCAATTCAAACTGGTGAGGGGTGACGCTGAGAGAGGCCTACAAGAAGCAGACGTAATCATCGAAGGAGAATTCGACATTCCACATGTAAGCCACGGCTTCATGGAACTACAGTCCATAATAGCCGATTACAAGAAGGATGGAACGGTCGAGATTTGGACGAGCACCCAATCGCCCTTCTCCACACGTTATCTGATGGCTCTCTCGCTTGGGATTCCAGTCAACAAGGTGATCATCAAGGCCCCTCTGTGCGGAGGAGGCTTCGGGGGCAAAGTTGGAATCGGGTGGGAGCCGCTAGTTGCACTGTTATCCAAGAAGGCAGGCTACAAGCCCGTTAAGCTCGTCCTGTCGAGAAAGGAACAATTCTGCTCTGCACCTGTAAGAGAAGGATTTCACGCATCTGTTAAGGCGGGGTTCAAGAAAGATGGGAAACTGTTCGCGTACAAAGCTCGCTTCGTCATGGACGCGGGCGGCTACGCAGACTACACAGTGAACGTCTGCCGAGCCGCCGGATATTCTTCCGAAGGATGCTACGAGGTCCCGAACATCCAATGCGAGTCGCTCGCAGTTTACACAACAAAAGTCCCCACAAGTGCGATGAGAGGATTCGGCTACCCAGAGAGCCACTGGGCGCTGGAACGCGTCATGGATATGGCGGCTGAAAAATTAAAGCTCGACCCAGTCGAAATCAGATTGAAGAATTTACTGAAACCAGGAATCTCGGAAACAGGAACAGGAGAGCGACTCCGCGAAGACGCTGGAGACCCTGTGAGCGTTGCAAAGTCTGTTGCCAAATCAATCGGTTGGGGGCTCCCCTCCCAGAAGCCCACACGTCCAGGCAGATTCAGGGGGAAGGGTATGGCACTCTGCCTCAAGGGTCCAGCACAACCACCAAACGCTGCTGCCTCTGCGATCATAAAGTTCAATGAAGATGTTTCAGTCGATCTCCTAATCGGAACTGGATCATTCGGCCAAGGCACCCCTACGGGGCTCTGCCAACTCGTCGCCGATGAATTGGGTATACCATTCGATAAGGTTCACGTCGGGCTTGTACGTAGCACGGATACGTCGGCTTACACATGGCAGACGGTGGGTAGCCGCGGGCTTTTCACTGATGGCGCCGCGTTGATAGATGCGGCCAAGGATGCTAAGGATCAGATAAGGGAAGTTGCAGCCCAAGTCCTCAAAGTGCGGCCCGAAGAGCTTGAGATAGCAGACGAAAGGGTCTTTGTGAGCGGTGTTCCGTGGCACGGGCTACAACTCAGCGAGGTTGTGTTTGGGTACACATATCCAGACGGACGTTCGATTGGAGGGCCAATCATAGGCCGGGGCAAATTCATGTCAGCATTAACGACCTATCTTGACCCCGACACGGGCCAGGGAGTCCCCACAATCTTCCACACGTTCGGTGGTACCGGCGTCGAAGTAGAAGTTGATGTCTTGACGGGGGACATTGAAATCATCAAGGCGTCTCAGGCCTATGATGTCGGCAAAGCGATCAACCCACTCCTATTGAAGGGTCAAATTGATGGCGGCTTCATCATGGGACAGAGCGTTGCACTTCACGAAGAAATTCTCTTCGACGAACAAGGTTGGGTTCTGAACCCGAATTTATCTAACTACAAGATACTCAGAGCCAAAGAAGTACCTAGTGAGATCGACGGAATTCTTATTGAGACTCCACAGAAAGACGGCCCTCACGGTGCTAGGGGCATAGGTGAACTTGTTATGATTGGTGTTGCCCCAGCGATTGCCAACGCTATCTTTCATGCAATTGGAGTCCAGATTACGAAATTGCCGATGTCACCCGAGAACGTTTGGAGAGCAATCCAACAACAAAGGCCTGAACTCATCGAGGAAGCGAAAAACCGCTTGAAGATGAGTGGGGGTAATTGAGACGTCATTTGGCTCACCCTACCTAACCCTGCCTGACTTTCAATATCTCAAACCGGCTTCATTGCAGGAAGCACTCCAAGTGCTCGACGAGCACAAAGACGACGCTAAGGTAATGGCAGGTGGCGTTGGCCTACTCGCGTTCATGAAGGAACGCCTGGTCAGCCCCTCATACGTCGTGGACATCAAAGGCATACCAGAACTCGAGACACTTAGCGACGGAGGCCCGAAGGGAATAACGATCGGGGCAACGGTCACACTAAGCCAGCTCCTAGACTGGAGGCCCTTGCAGGAAAGGTATACAGCAATGTACGACTGCGGCGCAGAACTAAGCGACCCCGTCCTGAGAAACCGTTCCACACTCCTCGGCGACCTATGCGAGGCCTTACCCTTCGTCGACTCACCAACCCCACTACTGATCTTCGACGCAGAAATCGAAGCGGCAAGTGTCAAGGGAAGAAGGCTGATTCCGATTAAGGAATTCATAAAAGGTTTAGCGGAAACCGCGCTAGAACCGAACGAGATCGCGGTTGCTGTCCATTTGAAAGCCCCACCAGACAACGCAAGAAGCATATTCCTGAAACATACTTCGAACAGTGAGTTTAGCGTGGTAAACGTTGCAGCTTTGTGCGCAAACCCGTCACGCGCGGAAGATCGAATAGTACGATTCGCCTATGGCGCACTTGCCCCAATACCGAGCAGAGTCTATGAGGTTGAGAAGACCTTCAACCGAAAAGCGCCCCTTCCACAACTCATAGACGAAGCTGTGCAAGTGATCAAGAAAACTGTCGAACCGATGACAGATGTTCTAGGCACGGCTGAGTACCGATCACATATACTAGAAGTCCTGGCCATCGAGGCACTCGGTAGAGTTCTTGGAGCGTAGGAAGATTGACTCAAGTAATCGACATCAAGATAAACGGCGTTCCCAAGAAAATTGAAACGAAAGATAACGTCCTTCTGCTCGACCTCATCCGCGACAAAGCCGAAGTGAAGAGCGTTAAGGCCGGATGCTGGCGCGGAGAGTGCGGCCTATGCACGGTTCTCCTCGAAGGTAAACCTGTGAAGTCATGCCTCGTACTGGCGTTGGAGGCAAAAGGGAAAGAAGTTACGACGGCTGAAGGGCTTGCACCGGAAGGGCAACTCTCCCGTCTCCAGAAACTTTTCGTTGAAAAAGCGGCGATGCAATGCGGTTTCTGCACGCCTTCTTTCGTACTAACCGCACAATATCTTCTAAAGCGGAATCCGAACCCAACAGAACGGGAGATCAGGGAATTCCTTAGCGGCCACATCTGCCGTTGTGGAACCTACAAGCAGATGATTGAAGCCATTCTCGAATACGCGAAAGAGCAAAGGCAGGAACAGGAAATCGCAGTTCCCCAGCCACCTAGGAAGACAAAAAAGAAGAACGAACAATCCAACTAATGCGAAACCATTGACCCGCCACCCGGTTAACGACAATTATTCGGCAAATCACAAAAGAGGCGAAGAAGAGAGGTTAGAGTATCTTCGAGAGAATGTCCTCATACTCTTTCTCAAGTTTAATGGGCATCTGCCACGAGACTTGTGCCACGTCGACACCTTGAGCCTCTAACGCGTCCCGGAAAAGCTCAAGCCCAATGTTGATTACCTTCAACTCTGAAGTGAAAAGCTGTAGGATATTTTCACTCATTCCTCTCACTTCATCAGAAGCTCACAAGGAAATGCGAGTATATATCTTCCATTGCCCGCTCGTCCAATGTTCCCCTTCTCGAGATCATTGCGGAAGCGATGGCCATCATTGCGTTTGTTGGAAATAGGTGCACACCCGCTTTGTTCAACTTCGCCTCCTGGTCTGAGAGAGGTTGTGGATCTTGTTCAGTTCCACATACGTGCGCCAGTATTGGCATTGTTCTCCCGTCCGCCTGAGCAATCTTCTCAGACTCTTCGATCGCGCCCAGCATCGCACCGGCGGGATCCGGATGGGATCCAAATCCCAGCATTACGTCCATTAGAATTACAGCCACTTCCGGATCTTTAGCCTCTTCCATGAGCCTAATGTTTCGGATTGTAGGGTCTATCATTGGGTGTGCTCGGCCAGCAGTGAATTCTTCCTCCCCTAGGTCTATTATGGCATCTCTTGTACTGCGATAGGAATCAGCCAACTTCAGCTTGGGATCAAGAGGAGCATTGGAATAAACGGGGCCAAGCAGTCGGCCGAGGATGATGAGGGTCTCGTAAGCGAGCGTGCCGCCTGTGTACAGACCTCTGATGTACTTCTGCCTGTCACTCAATCCCTTTACTGCTTTGTCGGTTAGAGCGGCTAATTCATTCCGTGAAAACGTATATTGTTTCGCAGTGCCTTGCTGCGAGTCAGTGGTCGAGGTTCGAGTAGCTTCTACGAATGCTGCGTGAAGCGTTTTTGTTCCCTTAACACGTTCTCGCGCAGTCGCAGGGATCTCATAGTTCTCTGGGCCAAGGAAACATGTTACATATTTTTTCTTAGTGTCGTTCGCTATGTGGCCGAGTATACTCTTCTTCACATCGCTGTCGGGTGGTTTGGAAACAACAACGATTGTGCTCGTTCCTATGTCGCGTTCAAGTGCGTCAATGCACTGGAGCATCATTAGTCCGCGAATCTTGGTTTTGACATCCCCACCGCCCGTTCCCAGCCCAACTGAAACTCCCAAGCCAGCCTCGCTGAGTAGGACGCTTACCTCTTGGAGCCCTGTACCAGCCGCGGCAACGATGCCAATTTTCCCTTTCTTGACAACATTAGCGAAGGCAACCGCTTTGCCGCCGATGATCGAAGTTCCGGCTCCAGGCCCCATGACAAGCAAACCCTTGGATTTCGCATACTGTTTCAGCTCCAGCTCATGCTGAGGTGGGACATGGTCGCTGAACAGGTGAACATTGATGCCCTTGTCCAACAACTTGAGGACGACATCCCTGGCAAATTCCCCAGGAATTGAAACAATCGCTAGGTTAGCTCCAGGCATCGCCTGCAAAGCCGCTTCTACACTGTAGAAGCTACGCCCTTTGGCGGCGGGTGGCCTTAGTAACATTTCCTCGATTTGGTGCAAGCCTTCATCTATTCTCGGTTGGGAGTCAGCAACAACGGCGAGTATCATATCAGAATCTGATGCTGCTTCCCCTTCCTTGGTCAGAAGGCCGAGCCTCGCCAGTATTTCCTTGTTTGTCGTTGTGCCCATAACAACAGCCGCATCCTTGACTCCACCGATCTTCTTCGCCTCCTCGGAGAGGTGAAGGAGTTGAACGGAATCTCTATGGAAATTCCGCTTCACTAGGTTCCGAATTATGCTCAATCTCCCCAACCACACTAGCAGTCCTCTAATCAACTGCAACTGTACGACCGCTTCGATTATGCATTTAACATAATTCCCATTCACACCGTTGAAACCTCGCCAAAATCGACTTATAGCTTGGCAAGGCTCAGCGCACCCGTGGTTCTTTTGGCGCCCGCTGAACTCAAGAATGAAATTGAGAAAGCCAATCAGCAGGCAGTAAGTAGAATGATGGAGTCCGACCCGGTGTGGGTCGACATTGGACTAGCTCGCAAGGTTATTCCGGGCATGAAAGACAAGATGCTGCTTCATGCAGGGCCACCCATCGCATGGCAGGGCATGAGTGGACCAATGAAGGGAGCTGTAATGGGCGCAGCGATCTACGAAGGCTGGGCACGCGACGGGGTCGAGGCTGAGAAGCTTGCGGCGGCGGGACAGATAACCTTCGTACCGAACCATCACCATGACTCGGTAGGCCCCATGGCGGGCATCGTATCACCAAACATGCCCGTATATGTCGTTCACGACCGTAAGTTCGAAGTTAAAACCTACTCGAACCTGAACGAAGGAATCGGAAAAGTCCTGAGGTATGGCGCCTACTCTAACGAAGTAATACAAAGACTCGTTTGGATGAGCGACACACTAGCCACAACACTTGAAGCCACAATCAAGGAGATCAAGAGGGACAAAGATGGCGTCGCGATGAAGCCGATAATCACCCAAGCTCTAACAATGGGCGACGACTGCCATAACCGCTACAACGCGGCAACCCCACTCTTTCTCAAAGAGATTGCCCCCTACATGATGAAAACCGGGTTAGACAAGAAGACGTTGATTGAGACCTTCAATTTCATGAGCCAAAACAACTTCACCCTCCTCAACCTAGGAATGGCCAGCGCGAAAGCAATCGCACTGGCCGCGGATAAAATCAAGTATAGCACCATAGTCACGGTCCTTACTCGAAATGGGACGGACGCGGGAATCTGGGTTAGCGGCCTAGAGCACGAGTGGTTCACTGCGCCCGCACAAGTGCCAAAAGGAGTGTGGTTCCCGGGGTTTACTGAGAAGGATGCGAATCCAGACCTTGGGGACAGCGCGATAACTGAGACAGCTGGTTTTGGTGGGTTTGCGATGGCAGCCGCCCCAGGCATTGTTTCATGGGTTGGTGGAAGCGTAGCATACGCCATCGAGAACACTCAGAAGATGTATGAGATTACTCAAGCAAAGAACAAGGATTTCATAATACCCTTCCTCGATTTTCAAGGAACACCAACCGGCATCGATATCCGCAAAGTCGTTAGGACGGGGATAACGCCGACGATAAACACAGGGATTGCCCACAGGGAAGCAGGAATAGGGCAAGTGGGAGCGGGAATAGTCTCATTCCCGGTAGAGATCTTCAAGCAAGCACTCAAATCCTTCGCGCAAAGGTATGGGATCTAAGGGCGAAGGTTGAGAACCCTCCTCCAAGCGAACTGCATAGGTGCACTTGCAGCTAGGTCACTCTTAGTTGGAGGATCAGGCGTCGTAGGATCTGTGGTAAGCGCTTTCCCGAATTCATTCTACGTGAAAACCATCAAGAACGACCTCATCTTCATCACTAACCGGCATTTGAAATCACCAATAACCATCAATCTTGATTCAGCAGCTGTGGTTGAGCGAATAGTGACGCCTTTAGAACCTGTTTCGGTTGATGAAAGAAATATTCACGTCGGCGATACGGCAACAATTCAGCTAAGTGCAGCAATCCCGTACGGCAATGCGTACAATCTCGAAAACCCACCCGCTCAACAATTTGGGTTAACTAAAGAGGCTCTGACCCTCTCCTCCACAATTCTAACGGTAATCGACACCAGTCAGAGCGTCTTAGACTCGAAAGGTCTAGCGCACGAAGGGGTGAGGGACTTTGTCCGTAGAGGCATTATCACCCTAAGAGACTCCGGAAAGGCTGGGCAATTTTCTGAACCGGCTATGAAAATTGTAGGCTTAGGATCAGGGTTCACCCCCTCGGGAGATGACGTTCTCGGCGGGTTCCTTTCCACATACAACTCTCTCGCACACAACATTAACCGTTCAAAGGTGCTTCTAGACCTCGACCTTGTCCAAGAGAACACTAACTGGATTAGTGCCAAGTTGATGGATTACATGCAACGTCAGGTGCTCGACGACCAAGTTCAACAACTAATTCGTTCAGCAGCATTAGGAAATGAAGATGAGTTCATCTTGGCTATGGAAACTCTTCTACCCAGAGGTCACACTTCCGGTATTGACATTTCGGTTGGCGCGATCCTAGCGCTTTGTTTGATTTCAGATATCAAAGGGAACGGGCGCAACACGGAGAGCATCGCGCAGAGCATGGGACTATCATAAGCATTCGATGGACCTTCGCACACCTTTTCCAGTTCTGAATTCGTGTCGCAACCGCTAAAAGGACGCGCGCGGGACTTCCGGACGGTGCTTTACTAGATGTCTTTCAAACCTCCTTGTCCTGTGACGCTTCAGGAAGTCAAGATAAATGTCGAGGACTTGGAACCAATTCTCCGGCCACCAGAATCCCCTCTTCTTGCCAGAAAGTATGATCCGCGACTTCTCAAACTGCCGGACGGGAAGAAAATGGTGGTGCGGATGGCTACGACAGACGACATCCCTGTTATTCTGAAGACCACGCGATCCATCATGGATGAGCAGAAGGACTTCTACGACCTAGTCGCGTCAAGAGTCTATGCGGAAATAATGTCATGGTACAGGAAGCGCGTAAAGGATCACTATTGCCTCGTCGGGGTTTTGGAGGGAGAATTAGCCGCGATTGCTAATGCGCGCCTTTGGGATGAGAAAGTCGCGATAAGTCTTCACACGTTGACTTTCAAGCGTGGGGCAGGCATAGGAGCGCTCATGTATCTTGCGAAGATGGAGCATGCCTTCGAGAACCTTGGAATGGAGGAATGGTGGGCAACCTATGAGAGCTACACGGGAATTAGGTACTGGGGACTAGGACTCGCTCAATTCCAGAAACCCTACCCTCAAATTCAACACGAATTAGGCGGAGCAAGAGTCTTCTTCAACACCAAGGACCAGTGGCATAGCTTCGTGAAGCCGAAGTATGGGCCCCGCCTGGGTGAAAGGCCCGTACCAAGCGACTTGCTGAAGCAATCGCAGAACCCGAAAATGCCAGAACATATCGACCTATAGAATCCATTCCCCAAACAAAATCGATCTTCACCGAGGGTTCTGAAAATGGATCATATTGAAGATAGGAAAGTCTATCAAGATTTCATGAAGGTAGCCATCGAGGAAGCAAAGCTCGGAATGCGTGAAGGGGGCATTCCAATTGGGTCCCTTCTTGTACGGGACGGAAAGATCATTGGGCAGGGCCACAACAAGCGGGTACAAGAGAGAGACCCAACTTCGCACGCAGAAATCGATTGTCTTCGCAAGACAGGAAGAATAGGTAGCTATAGCGGCACAACACTCTACTCCACATTGATGCCCTGCTACCTCTGTGCAGGCGCAGTCGTCCAATTTGAAATAAAGAAGGTAGTTGTGGGAGAGTCGGCGACTTTTCCCGGGGCTGAGGAGCTAATGGTAAACCATGGCGTTCAGGTAATCAACTTAAACCTCGATGAATGCAAGGAAATCATGAAGCAGTTCATAGAGAGAAATCCAAAGTTATGGAATGAGGATATAGGGAAACTCTGACGACTTCGTTGCCTGATTCCTGAATCTGACCCGACCGCTATCTCAGAGGATCCGCCCTTACCTTTTCCAATCCCTTCTCCAGTCTGAGTAGCTCATCTGATGCTATCTTTTCCTGCCAATCCTTCAATTCTCCGATCTCTAGCAGACTTTTCATTAGTCGTATGCTGTTTTCTAGGTGGCCAGCTATGTCACCTCCTTCATAACCCTGGCCGTTGAACAGTCTACTTTGACGTGCGGACCAATCACCGGGTTGATCCGACCCGGGAACAAATTCGTGTAGATATTCCACAAATGTGTCTCTATCGAGCAATGCACCAAGCTTGCTGATCGAATGATCCTTGCGCCAGAGCCATTCGTCTACACCGTATAGTGGCATGTCGTAATTGTTGGCGCAGAGAGCGGTCAGATTTCCCATTGCAAATGCTACTAATGGAATGCGGTGGCTTCGCGCAATTTTGTCGAGCAGCTTGAGTCCTTCTAGAGCGATGAACCCATAAAGAATCCACTTGGCGATATGCGAGCCGACTTCTTCGCAATGATTAATTGCGGCTTCGATGCTGACTTCGGCTGACCTACTGCTTGCCACCGTATCTTGCATTATCAAGAAAACCTCTCTGTTTGCGGGGAGTTCCGCAAAATCTTCGTAAACTATGTCGAGTTGTCGGTGAACCATGCCGTCGTGATCTCGATAGGATGTGTGAGTGTAGCGAGGCCTAATGTTGACGGTTCTATAATTGCCTGGAATTACTCGGCTCGCTGCCTGATGCAGGTTGTACCCGGGAGCGGCTCTGAGGATTTGCTCAAACACTATTGCCCCCTTCCTAGTGGGATTGATTTGTGATAGTTCAAGAATAGCAGGCAAGCTCTGTTCTGCTGCCTCGAGTGTAAGGTTCTCAAGTTCATCCCCCACCACATGTGGGTGGCAAGCGATTCTTCGGGTCATAGGAGTGTCGATGATGAAGGCATTCAATGATGAGTGTTGGACTTCAAAGACTCTAGTCTGCGGATTGAGTCTTGTTTTGGTTAGGTTAGCGGGTCTTGTAGCGTCGACATTGACTCCGTATTCCTGAATTATGGAATCCACTAAGTTTGTTTCAAGTTCTTCCAAATGGTTCATCTCGGAAAACAAGGTTCCAAGATAGGCGATGGCTCATTGAAATAATTACCCACCAGCACTATGAGTCTATAGGCCGAACACTCCCGCTCCTGACTTAATGACGAATTCTAATTCTCGGCATTGCGGGTTCTGTTCACACGTGTTTCACATGTGACCATGCCATTCCTGATGACGTAAAGCGGTTCTGTGTGATATGTGAGGGCGGTCCTTAGATCCTGAGCATTCAGTATGACAAGGTCTGCAGCGTTTCCATTCGCCAAGCCATAGTCGTCGATTCCCATAATATTGGCAGGGTTCTTGGTAATCATATCGTACAGTATCTCGCGATCCCGGTTCGACGTCATCCACAACAGATGAGCTGCCAGAAAGGCGATTTCGAGCATGTTACACCGTCCATACGGATAGTACGCATCGTAAACATCGTCCTGGCTGAGCGCCACAGTCACGCCGGCGTTCAAAAGCTCCTTCACGCGCACATGCAACGGACCAGTATGAGGGTCGGTGACAATTCCGACACCCGCCTTCTTCAGCAGGGCAGCGAACTTTCTATGGTAAACATCATTGTAAAGCGCAGTCGCCCTAGCATGGCAGGCAGTAACTCTGCCTTCCCAACCATTCTTCATTGCGGACTTTGCCAAGTACTCAGTGGTCCTGAGCTCAGGATCGCCTGCGTCATCAGTCAGCATAGCCACATCGGCATCATACTTCTTCGCAATCTCGAATGCGATGTCAATGTGCTTCTTCGAATCCTCCTCCGTTAGCTCTATCCATGGGATTCCACCGACCAAATCTGCGCCTAGGTCCATGGATTTGTAAAGCAATTCCTCTGCCCCAGGTTCCCTAATGATTCCGTCTTGTGGAAAAGGAACAATCTGAATGTCAACTTGGTTCTTGAATTCGTCCCTTGCCTTTAGAAGTGCTTTGACACCGATCAACTTTGCTTTGGTGTCCACGTCGGCGAAGGCTCTAACGTGGCTTACACCGTAGTACTCAGCGTCAGTCAGTACATGTCGAACTCGTTCTAGGATCTCCGATTCCACGTAATGTTCCTTCACTTTCGATGCGAGTTCAATGGCGGTCATCGCACCGCCCATGGATGGCTTCTCATACTCAACCAGGACGGCTTCTTCCGCGAACGCGCCAGTCATGACCTTATCGAGGTGCAGATGGGCAACTGGGAAGGATTCAGTTGCTAAATTACCGTTCGCGTCCACTACTCGCCCTGCCGAACTATTCAGATGTTCGCCAATTTCCTCGAATTTTCCATCACTGATCGATATGTCACAAACCTTTCCCGAACGCAACCTCGCGTTCCGAACTATAAGGTCGGGGCTCATACTTGTCGCTCTCGGGATTCTACACTTTAGTGTGATAGCCGCATGCCGTTTGCAGTAACGAGAAAGTTCAATCTTCCCTCTTGTACGAAAGAAGAAGCGCGGCTGGGGCTCTTGCTCGTCGAGAGACCGCTACTAGGGCCACTATTGTTAGCACGTAAGGAAGCATGAGGAATAGTTGGTAAGGTATGTTCCAACCAACTCCCTGCAACGACAGTTGAACGGCGTCTATTCCACCGAACAGTATGGCCCCGCCTAGAACTCTGTAGGGCATCCAGTTAGCGAAAACAACCAACGCAATACACACCCATCCTCGCCCCTGCGTAAGTCCCGGAAGGAACATGCCCGACTGTGCCAATGAGAGCCAAGCCCCGCCAATGGCACTGAGGACACCCGCTATGATGAGGCTGATGTATCTCATCTTGAACACGTCGATGCCTGCTGTCGCAGCAGCGTTCGGGTTTTCACCGACAGCGCGAAGAGAAAGGCCAAATCTGGTTCTGAAGAGTACGAAGGCTGAGACTGGTACAAGGATCAACCCAATGTAAGCCAACGCGTGCTGGTTGAACAGGACCTCTCCAATGATCGGTATTTGACTCAGGTATGGAATGGGAATTGTGGCGAATGGTTCTACGTGTGGTGCAACGCCTCCAACATTGGCCACGGATATTCGGTAAATGTAAAAGCTGAAACCCGAGCAGGCTATCGTGAGCCCCAAACCAGCAACATGCTGTTGGGCGCCTATTGATACCGTCAGGAACGCCATTACTAATCCCAACACGAGCCCTGTGAGTGCAGCTGCGGCTACTCCTAGCCATAGGTCTCCCGTAGTAAATCCAACGAGAAACCCTATGCTTGCACCCATCAACATCATGCCCTCTATTCCCAAGTTTAGGATTCCTGCTCGTTCAGAGAACGTTTCCCCTACAGTCCCGTAAATCAATGGAGTTGCCATTCTCAGCGTCATCGCAAGCACGCCGGTGATCAGGGTGGCATCAAGTAACGACAATTAACTGCGCCTCCTACCTTGCTTCAGGCGATATTTGGTGAAGAAAATGCCTACCAACAGGCAAAGGAGGATTATCCCCTGCATGCCCTCCGCCAACGCCCAAGGGACGCCTGTGGCGCGGTGCATCGCTTGTGTACCCTGAACAACTACTGCCAGAAGGAAGGAAGCCAACACTACTCCAATGGGGTTAAGGGCGCCTACCATCGCAATTATCACTCCAGTATAACCGTAACCCGGCGAGAGGTCAGTCGTCATATGAAACTGGATACCCGCAACTTGACCTACGCCTGCAAGGCCTGCAATGCCCCCGCTGACAATCGCGGCAAGGATGATTTGTCTCGGAACATTAATGCCAGCTGCGTACGAAGCGGTCTGATTCCCTCCGATTCCGAGCAGCTCAAACCCCCACTTCGTTTTCCGAACTATGATATAGAATACGACAGCCACGAGTAGTGCGAGGATTATGCCAAAATGAAATCTCGAGCCCGCTATGAGGATTGGGAATTTCGTTGTATCAGAGATTACGGGCGATTCAGGCCATCCCGTAGCAGGATTCTTCCAAGGGCCGAACAGAAGTGCCTCAACGGCGTAGGTCATTATCCAGTTGCCTAGCAGGGTGGTTACAACTTCGTCAACTTTCAGTTTCACTTTCAGAATCGCAGGGATCGCAGCCCATCCCGCCCCTCCGAGGAAACCCACGGCCAACATTGCTGGAATGGCTATAACCGATGGAATAGATGTAGCGTAAACCGCGAAGAATGATGCGAACAACCCTCCGGAATAGAGTTGTCCCTCTGCTCCGATGTTCCAAAACTTACACGTGAAGGCTAGTGCGACCGCCAAACCGCAGAGCAGCAGTGGTGCGAACAACACGAAAGTTTCTGTTATAGCGAGTTTGTCGCCGAGGGCGCCATACAAGAGTTCCCCATAACCGTATAGGGGATTGACTCCGCCCACATAGATTGGGACAGCAGAAATGACCAGAGCGACCAACGTTGATACAATAGGCGCAGCGATGTTGAGTCGCCGTGACGGCAGTAAACGTTTCTCGACTGTAAAGAAGGCCAACTCTCACGCCTCCATTCTCTTGGACCCGGCCATCATCAGTCCAATATCTTCCAGCTTCGCATCCTCAGCTTGAACAATACCCATGATCTGTCCCTCAAACATTACAGCGATCCTATCGCTCAGGGACAGTATCTCGTCGAGGTCTTCGGAGATGAGCAGAACCCCTCGGCCGTGAGATCTTTCTTCTATGAGTCTTGAGCGTATTTCCTCAGTTGCGCCCACATCAAGCCCTCGTGTGGGCTGGGACGCAATTAATAACCTCGGGTCCCTAGCGAGTTCACGTGCCAAGATGAGTTTCTGCAGATTACCACCTGAGAGCGTCTTTGTGGGGTAACGCATGTTGGGCGTCTTAACGCCAAATTCCTTGATTATCCGTTCCGTGTAAGCGGAGGCGGCGGCATAATCCAGAAGCGGGCCGTTCGAAAAGTTCCGATACTCTTTCAGAATCGCGTTGTTGAGAATTGGGAGATTCATCACTAAGCCTACTCCCACCCGATCCTCTGGAATGAACCCCACGCTCATATCGGCCATTTTTCTTGGGCTCGAATTCGTAACATCGACGCCACCGATCTTGACATTTCCATTCGCAACCTTCCTCAGCCCGATAAGAACCTCCGCGAGTTCTCGCTGTCCGTTGCCCGAGACGCCAGCGATACCGAGGATCTCACCTTCCCCGACGGTAAATGAGACTTTCCTTAACGCAAGCGCCTTCCTATCATTCACTGCGGAAATGTCTTGAACCTCAAGGATCGGTTTTCCAGTCTTGGCCGCTGTCTTGGAGAGTCTGAAGATTACTTCTCGACCCACCATCATACGAGCGAGTTCTACCTTGCTTGTCTCTTTCGTCAAGACCTCTGCCACTATTTTGCCGAGCCTTAGGACGGAGATCCTGTCACTGATTTCCAGTACCTCATCGAGTTTGTGACTGATGTAGACGATGGATTTTCCTTCGCCTTTCATTCTGCGAAGAACTCGGAACAAGTCCTTGATCTCTGGAGGGGTCAAAACTGCAGTCGGTTCGTCGAGAATTAAGATGCTAGCGTCCCTGTAGATTGCTTTTAGGATCTCAACTCGTTGCTGTTCGCCAACACTCAGTTGCCAAATGTAGCTATCTGGGTCAACCTCCAGGCCATAAGTGTCAGCAAGCTCCCGAATTCTCTTCTGAGCCGAAACCTCGTCTAACACGACTTTGTTAGACTTCAGCCCCAAGATTATGTTGTCGACAACGCTCATTGCTTGTACTAGCATGAAGTGTTGATGTATCATTCCAATCTTCACGGCTATGGCGTCTTGGGGAGAGTTGAAAACAACCCGCTTGTCACCGACTAGAATTTCGCCCCCGTCGGGCCTGTAAAGGCCGTATAGCACGTTCATCAGTGTTGTCTTTCCGGCCCCGTTCTCCCCGAGGAGAGCGTGTATCTTCCCACGTTCCAGCTGAAGATCGACATTATCGTTGGCAACTACACCAGGAAATGTCTTGACGATGCCCCTCATGTCTACTGCGTATTCGCGCCCATTCATTCGAAGCGCCGTCCTAACCGAAAGCTATAGAAGAAAACAAAAATGGAAAAGAAAGATGGGAAGGAAAAATGGAACTTAGCCTCTGTGCACTGCCTCACTAGCCTGATACTGGTTCGGACTCATCCATCGGGACAGTAAGAGCTCCAGACATTATCTGGGCCGTGACTGCGTCCATCGCTGATACTGCGTTAGTTTTCTTCAACATCGCCACAATGTCCGGACTTAGTCTTGTCTCCCAGTCATGCCAAGGCGCGAGCATTGAACCGCCCTTCTCCATCATTGAATAGAATCTGAGATCTTCGGCTACCCACTTTTGTTGCATCACTAAGTCAATCTCGTGTTTGACTGTTGGCCACATGTTCCAAACAGGCCCTGTGATTACCACGTCGGGCGCTAGTTGATATTGATCCTGTAGGCTTCCGAACACGGGTATGTGTTTCAGTTCTGCTGCCTCAATTCCTCCCTCCCGTTCACTGTACAGAACATCCGCGCCAGCGTTGATTTCTGCTAATGCAGCTTCCTTTGCCTTGGGAGGGTTGAACCACTCGCCCATGAATGTGATTAGAACCTTGACGTTGGGGTTTACGGCCTTTGCTCCATCCTTGAATGCGTTTATGAGCCTGTTGACCTCGGGGTCGGCTACGCCTCCAACGACTCCGATCACGTTGCTCTTCGTTATGTTGCCGGCAATCATGCCGCACATGTAAGCGGGTTCATGAATCCAGTCGTCGAACACAGCCACGTTGTCGCCGAACACGTGATTATCTGTTCCGAGGACGAAGTACGTGTTTGGAAAGTCCTTTGCGGCGGCTCGGGCGGTGTCGTCCGCCCCAAATGCGTCAACGAATATTAGATTGAAGCCGTTAGTTGCATATTCACGCATGACTCTGGGCGTGTCGGAGTACTGGACGTTTTCAGTCCACTTGTACGTTATTTTATCTGCGCCGTAGTACTGGATTGAGTAGTTGATGGCTGTGTGTATGACTGAGGTCCACGGTTCCTCCATTGGCGCGCTGCTGATAAAAGCAATCTTGATTGCGCCTGCTGCAGAGGTCACCATTGTCTGAGTTGTAGATGACGGGGCTTGGGTTGGGTTGTATAGGTAAACTCCTGCTCCAATTGCGATGACGAGAATAACAATTATTCCTATCCCGATGTACATCTTGTTGCTTGATTTTGGTTTTTCTGTAGAACTCAAGGTATTTTCCCAGAGATGGACTACTCGCAGTCCTAATAACACTATGGCTTGTTTTTTTTCTGAGGCATTACAATCTGGACGCTTAAATCACCAGAAACTCCGCACAAGTTTCCCCTATGGTGTATCCGCAGGAAAAACCGAATGTGGTAGCAGTTGGGAACGATCCTAGGCTACGCGGGCAAGACTCTGCGCATTCGTTACTCCGATTGAAGTTGCGGTAAGAGTTTCTCGAAATATTCTAGAGACTCAGGATTGGTTATTGCAGCTCTGTTTGCGACCGGTTTGCCGTCTATTATGTTTCTGACGGCACTCTCAACCTTCTTCATGTTGAATGTGTAAGGGATACCTGGCGTTTCAAGTATGAGCGCAGGAACATGCCTTGGAGAAGCATCTTGACGTAGGGATTGTTTTATTTTAGATTTCAGATCCTCGGTTAAGCGTTGGCCGGAGGCAAGTTGGACGAAGAGGATCAACCGTTGGTCTCCTTTCCAATTTTGCCCCACGACTACGCTATCGGCAATTTCAGGGAATTTTTCCACGACACTATAAATCTCAGCCGTGCCGATGCGGACTCCTGATGGCTTCAACACACTATCTGAGCGGCCGAGGAACGTTATTCCGCCCGTGTCACTATGGATAATAATGTAGTCGCCGTGTCTCCAAACGTTTTTTTCCACGTGTAGGTAGAAATTGAAGTAGGCCTCTCTGTATCTTTCATTCCCTGGGTCCTTCCAGAAATGAAGTGGCATGGATGGGGAAGGAGCCTCACACACAAGTTCTCCTTCTTGGTCAACTACCTGCTTTCCCTGCTCGTCGTAGGCTCTAATCTTCATTCCTAATTCAGGCCCGCTAACCTCACCTGCATAGACAGGAAGTGTAGGGTTTCCAGAGGCGAACCCCCCGTTGAGATCAGTGCCACCTGAAATTGAATTGAAGTGTAGGTCTCGCTTGACCTCACGATAAATCCACCCGAAGCCTTCGGCGGAAAGAGGTGAACCAGTCTGCGATATTTCACGGAGGGACGTTAAATCATAAACCTTGCCAGGCCTTGCCTCAAGGGTTCTGAGATAGTTGATGTAGCTGGCGCTACAACCGAAAATAGTTATCTTATCATCCTGTATCAACCTCCACATGTTACCCCAATTTGGATAGTTCGGGTTACCATCGTAGAGAACTATCGTAGCCCCCACGGCTAGTGAACTTACAAGCCAATTCCACATCATCCAGCTTGCAGTTGTAATGTAGGTTATCCTATCTTCTCGCTTCAGGTCCGTATGGAGCATCAGATCCTTCAGCTGATTCAGAAGCACACCAACGCCTTGAACCATGCACTTCGGCTTGCCAGTTGTTCCGGAGGAGAACATTATGTAGACGGGATGGTCGAAAGGCAGTTGCTCGAAGTGGATTTCGGACACGTTCTCGGATGAGATGATATTGTTGTAGAGCACACAGTTTGGTATGTTCGTGATATCAGGTTTCTCGTTTAGATACGGAACAGCGACCACATGTTCTAACGAAGGGATTCCCCGGGCAACCCTTTCGGCGTAAGCTAACCTGTCGAAAACTTTGTTTCCATAAAAGTATCCGTCGGCCGTAAAGAGGATCTTAGGCTCGACCTGACAGAAACGATCCAAAACAGCTGTCGGCCCAAGTTCAGTCCCACAGGAAGCCCAAACAGCTCCAACACTTGTGGCGGCAAGCATGGCGACAACCGTTTCGGTCATGTTGGGCAGGTAGGCACACACTCTATCCCCCGGTGCAACTCCCTCTCGGACCAGCCACTTTGCTAGCGCTGCGACTTGAGCATACAATTCTCCGTAGGTCATCTGGGCTGTCTTCTGCGTCTCGCCTCTGAACAAAAGCGCATATTGATCGTCTCTATGCCTCAATAGGTTCTGAGCGAAATTCAGTTTTGCACCTGGAAACCATTTTGCGCCGGGGAATTTGGTTAGGTCGTCGACCACATTGTCATAGCTGCGACTAGAGACTATGCCCCCAAATTCCCACATGGCCGCCCAGAAGTCGGGAATTTTCTCAACAGACCACTCGTGCAGCTGCCAATAGTTCTGAATCTTAAGTCCGTACTTCCTGTTGACGAAGTCGATAAAACGGGTAATGTTGGCCTGTCTCACTTGTTCCTTTGAGGGTGTCCAAAGCAATTCTCCCAAGAACCTGCCCCCGTTTGAACTCTTGGCAGACTACGATTCATTTCGTTCTTGAAGAGCCCATTACTCTGTCAGTTTCAACTAACGTTTAAATGGTAGTGTTGTGTTTGCGTAGTTTTAACGAAGACCGCGTGCGGATACAGAGAAGTTCTGCACAGCGAAACTGGAACGCGGTTTACCCGTAAACGCGGAAGCTTAGCTGTTCGGTTTTCTAAAAGCGGTTTACGTAGGAAAGTGTAAACTAGGAATGCAAAGTTTCGAAGAACTCCCGATAAAGGGAGAGATAATTCGCAGCCTCAGGGAACTCGGTTTTGAAGAGATGTTCCCAATTCAGGCTGCAGCAATTGGCCCTCTGCTTGATGGCAGAGATGTGATAGGCCAAGCGAAAACTGGTACAGGTAAGACTGCTGCTTTCGGCGTACCTATGATTCAGAGAATTGATAGGTCCATGGATGCGGTGCAAGCGCTTGTTCTTGTCCCGACCCGTGAACTAGCCGTTCAAGTTGCCTCAGACCTGAACAGATATGGGAAATACCTCTCAGTACGAACGCTCGCCGTTTATGGTGGCCAACCAATCTACAGCCAGATGCAAGCACTTCAAAGCACTGTGCACATCGTGGTTGGGACACCGGGCAGAATCATCGACCACCTCCGAAGAGGCACTCTGCTAATCGACCAAGCAACGTTTGTTGTCCTCGACGAAGGCGACCGCATGCTCGACATGGGTTTCATCGACGACATAGAGTTCATACTGCGAAGAACGGCCAACGAAAAGCAGACAGCAATGTTCTCTGCTACCATGCCCGACGAAATCCTCGAATTGGCGTCGAGGCACATGTACAATGCTGAGAAAATACTGGTCAGCAGGGACGAGATAGCGGTTGAGGAAATAGACCAGCTCTACCGCGTAGTAGACCCAGAACGCAAGTTTCAAGCACTCTGCGACATAATGGACGAAAAATCTGTTCAGCGTGCTTTGATTTTCTGCTCCACCAAGAGAGGCGCTGATCGGATTGGATATAGACTAAGGCGGAACCGGCGTGACGTCGCTGTAATACATGGTGACCTGACGCAGGCGCAACGCGAACGAGCGTTGGATGATTTCCGAAGAGGCCGTGCGCGATTCCTGGTAGCAACGGATGTTGCCTCACGGGGCTTGGATATCGAAGGCGTCACGCATGTCGTGAATTATGACCTACCCAACGACCCTCTGCTTTACTTCCATAGAATTGGCCGGACCGGCAGGGCTGGAGCCAGCGGTATTGCGGTGACGTTAGTTTCTCGACGCGAAATGACTGATTTGAGACGCATTCAAGGCATGACAGGTACCCGAATGCATGAGATAGGGGAACGACTGAGACCGCAAAGCGTTAGAACCATCCAACCAAGCTTGCATCAACCTTCATGGTCGGACGGCTTCAAAAGCCAACGTTGAATAACGACAGAGCAAATTGCAATCGCGAGAGTGAAATAGACGGGCCGTCGACAATTCCGTAATAGAAGCGTACGCACCGAGATGAAGACGCTCGAATGCCTTCGATGCCATAGACAGATCAGGCTCGACGAATACAAAACGCACCTCACAAAGTGCGGACTGGCCGAACAGCCCGTCCCGACCGCCGATGTGGTGACGCAAACGCCGTCAGCTCAACAGTCCTGAAAGGCACCAAACATCTTCTTTCCCGTTCTGAACCCTACTACTCTATGCTTCGTTGAACCTCATCGAAGGTACTCAGCCTTACCTTTTTGAAATTCAAGATAAGTCCGTAACGCATCCATGCTCGGTATGTTCTCATAATCGCCTCTGATGCCTACGACTAAAGCTGCTGTCGCCAAAGCCCCGCGCAAACTGTCCTGCAGTACCCAACCTTTCAACTGAGTTGCTAGAAATGTTGCCGCGAAAGAATCGCCAGCACCTGTTGGATCCTCAACGCTCGTATGGATCATGGGTTGAGTCAAGGTCTCGCCGTTAGAGCTAGCAAACGCCCCCTTGTTCCCGAGCTTGATTACTACAGTTTTGACGCCGCTTTTGTGTAGAGCTTTAGCTATTTCTGCAGGTTCGTCGAGGCCTAGGATTATTCTTGCGTCCGGTAGACTTGTGAAGAGTATGTCCGCCATATTGCATAGCGGGAGTAGGGTAGGTCTTGCTGCTCCTTCAGTCCAAAGTTTGAGGCGAATGTTCGTGTCCAGTGAGACCATCACCTTGTTTTCTTTCGCGATTTTCACAGCGGCTGTTGTTGCCTCTTTGGCGCTTTCGCTTAATGCGGGAGTTATTCCGGAAACATGGAGGACCTTTGCTGAACCGATGTATTTCGTGTCTAGGTCTTTGGGACTGAGTTTGCTTCCGGCTGAATTGTGGCGGTAATAGTATGCCTCACTCCTGTCAGGAATTGGAAAGCCACGTTGAATGAAGAAGATTGCTGTCGGAAAATCCTTGTCGACGTGGACGTGAGACGTGTCCACGTTTTCTCCTTTAAGGGTCGCCATGAGGAAGAGGCCGAATTCATCATCACCAACCCTCGTGATTATCCCGGAACTGCAACCGAGCCTCGAGGCTCCGATTGCTACATTCCCCTCGGCCCCTGCCGCATGTTTTTCGAAGAGATCCACACTCCTCAATGGGCCACGGTTAACAGCGTTGAGTTCAACCATAACTTCACCCATACAGACAATGTCGGGCAACTTCCCCCCTCCATTCATCCCGTCTGGCTGAGGCCAATCGAACTATTCAAAATATGCGTAGTGTAAGAGAGACACGTGGAAAGCGGTGGCATGGGAGAGTTGACTTCACTTAGACAGCTGGGTGAACTACGCATAATTCGCATCATGGAACGTTCACTCGGCACCAATCGTAATACCGTTGTCGGTTTCGGGGATGATGTTTCCGCAGTGAAACTGGCAGACGGAAAAGTTGCGATTCTGAAAACAGACATGCTCGTCGGCAGCACCGATATCCCGCCGGGTATGACAATGCGCCAGGTAGCTCGCAAAGCGGTTGTGGCAAACGTTAGCGACCTCGCAGCCAAAGGGGTCCGGCCTCTGGCGGGGCTCGTTGCGCTCGGTCTGCCAGCTACTCTGAGAAGGAAAGATGTTCAAGAAATAGCTGCCGGACTAAGTTCGGCTGCGATCCAGTACCAGTTCCCACTCGTGGGTGGGGACACCAATGAATCAAATGACCTGACAATATCGATAGCCCTATTCGCGATCGCCCGCAAAGAACAGCTTATTCTTCGTTCCGGTGCACGAATTGGCGATGTCGTTGCGGTTAGCGGCGAATTTGGGTCTGCCTCGGCGGGGCTGAAGGCACTGCTCCAGCACGGGACTCGACCCGCTAAATTACCGCGCCCGATGTATCAAGCTGTTTACAACCCTCGCGCCGAACTAGACCTCGGGCTTAGGTTAGGCTCCTCAGGAGCCCTGACTGCTTCTATCGATTCAAGTGATGGATTGGCTTGGAGCCTTCACGAGTTGTCGAGAGCTAGCGGCGTCGGAATAAGGATCGATCATGTTCCCGTCAGCAAGGCTGCGGAGCAGTTTGCGGCTCGTCATCGCTACGGGGCGAGAGACCTCGCCCTCTACGGTGGAGAGGAGTATTGCCTTGTGGTCACAGTGAAACCTGAGAAGTTCAGGCTTGCACAGAAGGCTGCCCGCGGAAAATTGAAGGCGATCGGTGTCGTAACAAGGAAATCTGCTGGAGTACGTTTACGGCTGGCCGGGGGAGATGTGAAAGTAGCGATGAAGGGCTGGGAACATTTCAGGCGTTAAAGATATAGTCGATGACTTGGAAGATTCGCATCCTCTAGAGATAGAAACATGAAGTTCAACGTGCCTTACTATGCGCAGAGCTCGGAATTCACTTGCGGCCCCGCCTGCGTGTTAATGGTAATGAAACATTTCGACCGGGACCTTGAAATCGGCCGCGAGCTTGAATTTGAGGTGTGGCGCCAATGCAACATGATTGGCATAAAGGGTGCTGACCCGTTCGGACTCTGTGTCCCTTTAATTGACTCAGGCTACGACGTGCGGCTGATAACGCAGCGCAGTAGAACTGTTGAACACGATGCGTGGAGACGGAGGCTGCTCAGGACTTTCTCCTCCGAAGAGATCGAACTCAGTATATTCGGTATGAAGGAAAACCGGCAGAGAGCCATCAGGAGGAAATTGCCGGTCACGTACAAACGGCCCGTCGTTGCGGACATCTTGCGAGGAGTTCGTGGGAATCAAGTTCCTATAGCCCTTGTGCATATGGGGGTCATACACTCGCTCAACATCCCACACTGGATCGTCGTAACCGACGCTGATGAAGAGTATGTCATTTTCAACGACCCCTACCCACCAAAGGGGCGCAAAGGACTCGGGCTCTCCCACGTTAAATTCCAGAAAATTCTCGACGACATTGGTACGAGAATAGGGTTAAGCCCGTCGGTTCTGTTCGTTAAGAAACGGTAGCGTTGGTCGACGGAAATTCAGTCCCGAGTACCAGCAGTGAGCCTAAGACCTTTGGAATCCATGCTCGCCCACGATGATACAGATTGGACTTGGCGATTCGGCTAGCAGGCGAATCAGGCGGCGGCGTCATACTTGCGGGCGAGGTCCTAACATACGTTGTCTCACGGATGGAGCTGAAAATATTCACTTTCCGAACATATCCTTCATCGGTTCGCGGCGACCCATGCATGTATCAGCTGAGGGTCAGCGACTGGCATGCTTACTCTCAAGGTGACATGCTTGATCTTCTGAATCGCTCCACTCTAGCGGAGCGCGTCAAAGCCTCGGCCCGAACTCATGCGGAACTGGAATTGAAGGAACTGCTCAAATCCTTTAGGTAGATCCAACTCGGAGAAGATGCAAGTATCCTCCGGATCCCGAGAAATGTCTAACGCAGCATGAACAGGACACTACCTATTGACCTTCTTCTCATCAGACATCTTCACCGAGAAGGATCAACCACCCATCGTTGGGCTAGGTGGGCAATGCGTACATACCTCAAGGGCGCCAGCCCCGCAGATCGTGCATACCTCGCACTCATCATCACCGTACGTGCCTTTGCATTCCGCGCATCTCCCAATCGTGTTTCCCGCCAAACTATTCCACCCCCACTTTCCTTTTGATCATTAGTTCGGTCGTCCGTGCGAACGTCTCAGGCCAAGATCGCAGTGCAGGCATGGCGTGAACTTGGTTGTTCCGCAACGCGAGCATTGATCACACTTTTGATTCCAATATTCGTAGCAGTTTTCACAACGACTTAGGACTGATGAGGCGCGCACAGGTCCAATCCGAGCGTCAGTACCCGGTTCACGGATTTCGAATTGGAGAACTCCTTCAGTGCGCCTAGAGTCTATGCTTGCTCACCTCCTTCATCTATCAGGTCATTAGCTCCAAGACTTCCGTAGTGCGGGAAGCGAGTTCGACCCCCCTCTGGAAGGCTCTGCGATTCAGGTCGGCTGCCTTGGGGTACCTGGCCAGAATTGCTGCTTGCAGGGACTCGGTGCTCACGACATGGGTTTTCGCTGCCAGAAAGCCTAGAATAACTATGTTAGCGACGACACGTTTTCCCAGTTCTTCAGCGATGTTGAGTGCAGGGACTGAGAATAATTTGCGGTCTTGTACTGGACAGGTGTTAATCATTCCCTTATCAACGATTATCGCGGCATCGGGTTGTGTGCTCTTCCAGTTGCCGTCAAAACCGTCTTGCGACATAGCCACCAGGATGTTCGGGCGTGTGACAAGTGGGTAGTCGATGGGTTCGTCTGATATGATGAGGTCTGCCCTAGACCAGCCGCCGGTTACGTATGGGCTGTAATCCTCCGTCATCACGGCCTCTTTTCGTTCATGAATAGATGCAGCTTCCCCAATCAGGCGGCCAGCGGAGATTATACCTTGACCTCCCAGCCCTTGGAGCCGGACCTCACACCGCGTCATTTCGACCGGCTCACCACCTTTTCGATCATTTCGCGTTCAATTTCGTGATACGTAGGTTTCTTGATATCGACGAAGTTACCTACGAAAATTGGGTCAGGGGGTTTCATTGTAAGGGCGACCTTGCTGAGGTCTGCCTTATCGTCCACTCGTGAGCAGGTCTTGAAGTATTGCATCATAGCTAGGGCATCTTCGAAGTTGTTCAAGTTTCCAAAGGTGGGAGGGCACGGGGAGACAATTTCCACGAATGCTAAACCCTGAACTTGAAATGCTCTCAACATCGTTTTCAGCAATTGCCTTACGTGTAGCGCAGTCCATCTGGCCACGAATGGTGCTCCGGCTGCGGCGACCATATACGGTATGTTGAAGGAAGATTCGAAATTGCCGTAAGGAGTTGTAGCTGTCTTCGCCCCCGTTGGTGTAGTTGCGCCGAACTGCCCGCCTGTCATCCCGTAATTGAAATTGTTCACACAGAAAATATTCAGGTCCACGTTTCGTCGAATTGCATGTATTAGATGATTGCCACCTATGTTAAATAGGTCCCCGTCTCCCGCGATGACCGTTACCTCAAGTTCGGGCTTTGCAACCTTGATGCCCGTGGCAACCGCAATGGCTCTCCCATGGGTCGTGTGATAGGTGTCCAAGTTCAAGTAGCCAGGAATTCTAGCTGTACAACCAATTCCCGAAACAATCACATGTCGATCCTGCGGAATTCCCGAACTTCTAATCGCCTCAACTAGACAGCCAGTTACAATTCCCAGGCCGCATCCTGGGCACCAGATGTGTGGTAACCTGTCAGCTCGTAACATTTCGTCTCTAGGGTTGGTGAGTTTCATCGTTTCGAATTCGCTATGAACCTCAAGTTGAGCCATTCCTCTATACCTCCAAAGCCGAGTAGATTTTCTCGGGAGGGATTAGAGCCCCAACAGGATAGTGGACGCCTATCACGGGGCATTCCGCGAATTCTCTAACCAGATGTTCCATTTGGCCGTAGTTGATCTCTGGTACAACCATTCTCTTGGATTTCGCGCTGAGTTTTTCAATTTCCTTTTGGGGAAAAGGCCACGGCGTAATCAACCTGAGAAGCCCAACCTTCTTACCTCGTTGTCTAGCCTCCTTGACGACGCGGAGCGCTGACCTGGACGTTGCACCGTAGGCTACAATGACTACTTCCGCATCATCGGTCAGGTAGTGTTCGACTTCTACTATGTCGTCTAGGTGATTCAGGATTTTCCCGATTAAATGATTCAGCATTCTCTCAGAAACAGCGTGGTCCAAGGATGGATATCCGCGTTCATCGTGCGTAAGACTATCAACATTCACGTGAAAGCCCTCACCAGCCACCGCCATGGGTGAGTAATCTTGGCTGAAATCGAAGGGAATGAAATTCGGCTCAGACTTGGATAGTTTCTTCCGATTCACCACCTCTATGTCTTCTGGGGGAGGAATCACAAGCTTACTTGTCATATGGCCTACGACTTGGTCGGCCATCAGGAAAGTTGGGGTCCGATATTTTTCCGCCATGTTGAAAGTTTTGATCGTAAGGTCGAACATCTCTTGGACGCTGTTTGGTGAATAAGCAATAATCTCGTAGTCCCCGTGAGATCCCCATCGAGCCTGCATCATGTCGCCTTGTCCAATGAGTGTTGGAATTCCCGTGCTTGGCCCCGCTCTTTGAACATTAACGATAACGCATGGGGTTTCGGTGATTACGCCTAATCCTATGTTCTCCATCATCAGGGAGAATCCAGGCCCTGATGTTGCCGTCATGCTCTTGACGCCTGCATTCGACGCCCCGATGACTGCAGCGATGCTGCCGATTTCGTCTTCCATCTGAAGGTAGTGTCCTCCGACTTGCGGCAAACGTCTGCTCATGTATTCCGCTATCTCTGAAGATGGAGTGATCGGATACCCTCCGTAGAATCGACAGCCCGCGGCGATAGCCGCCTCTGCGCAGGCCTGGTTTCCGGACATGAAAAATTCGCGACTTTGCCCTCGCACAGTCACAGGTCTCACCGCGCCTCCAGATGACAAATGGTGTTTTACAGACGAACCGGGTTTATGTAAATACGTACCTTCGTTTGTGCGTTTAATATGCATAGTATTTACTCAAAGAACTATCTCTATATTTAGAATAAAATGAGAGAACGTCGAAGTGAGGCTTCCCCCAGTGAGCAACATCGCTCAGCAGGTAGACCGCACAATCGAGCGGGTTACCGAGGGGACTGTTACGTCGGGATTTGTGAGGGAATGGAGCCCTCCTAGACCATCTAGGATACCTCTCTTACCCCAACAGAAGTTGAAGCTCCGAGACGTCGACGTTATTCTAATCGAGGACAGATGCAAGGGATGCACTTACTGCATAGAGTTCTGTCCACGTAAGGTGTTCGAGCAAGGCAAGAAGCTCAACCAGATTGGAATACATCCGCCCCGAATCAAGGACAGCTCATTGTGTGTCGGATGTGGCGTCTGCGAAGAGATCTGCCCTGATTTCGCCATTTTCTTAGTGGATAAGGAAAGCTCACTGAAAAATCAGAAGATTATGTCAGAGGAAGAATGAATGGACGTTGAGAAATCGAACTCGAATTTAGCAGTCTACGTCTTTGGTAAGCAGTACCACGTTCCAGAAAACCTGACTATCCTGACCGCCATGGAGTCTCTGGGTTACCGGTTACTGAGGGGGTGTGGTTGTCGCAGTGGTTTCTGCGGCGCTTGCGCAACCGTGTATAGGATTCAAGGAGATTACAGGCTGCGAACAGGACTCGCATGCCAAACGCCCGTCAAGGACGGAATGGTCTTTTCGATGCTTCCGTTCCATCCCGCAACTAAAGCCAAATACAATTTGAAGGAACTACCGGCAGATCTGTCCTCAATTGTCCGTTTCTATCCTGAGGTGATGAGATGCTTACAGTGCAACACTTGTAGCCGCGCCTGCCCACAGGAGCTGCCTGTCATAGATGTTATGGGGGCCGTGATGCGCGGCGACATCAGCACGGCGGCCGACCTTTCATTCGACTGCATAATGTGCGGCCTCTGCGCCACAAGATGCCCGGCGGAAATAGTTCAGTACTACGTTGCCATTCTCGCAAGAAGACTCTACGCAGCGCACTTGGCTCCGAAGTCGAAGCACCTTCAAGAACGGCTTCAACAGGTCAGGAGTGGATTTTTCGACGAGGACCTCGATCACCTCACCCACCTAAGCACAGCGGAGTTGGCGAAGATGTACAACGCTAGGGAAATCGAAAAGGAGGCAGCATAGGTGTCAGTGCAGTCTCAGCAATGGCGAACGGTAATCACTTACAGCGAAGAGATGCGACGTTCGATAGACAAAGTTGCCGCCACCCGTAAAGAACGAATGAAACAGACATTTCCAAAACTCAAGCCTGAGGAGAAGAAAGCACTACTCGAAAAGTACCACCCCGACTACAAGCCTGGCACGGCGCGGAAACTTCTCGTCGGAGCGAACAAAGGCGAACCGATCGTCAACGAGCTGGGTGAGGTTGTTGAAGCTTACAGTCGCGTGAATCCCACGAAAATTGACATCTCGACAGTAGGCATTCAAACTGACGTACTAGTCATAGGCGGTGGTGGCGCAGGAGCCGCTTCAGCCTTAGCCGCCCACCAGGAGGGTGCCCAGGTGCTATTGTGTACCAAGCTAAGGTTCGGCGATTCTAATACGATGATGGCGCAGGGCGGAATTCAAGCAGCTGACAAGGCGAACGATTCACCGGGCACGCACTACCTTGACGTTATGGGAGGCGGGGGTTACACAAACATACCCAGCCTCGTTCGAACGCTTGTCTCAGACGCCCCCTCGATCATCGAATGGCTTGAAGGCCTAGGCACGATGTTCGACAAAGAAGCTGACGGTACTTTCGTCACGATGCACGGAGGCGGGACAAGCAGAAGGCGCATGCACGCGGCCCGAGACTACACGGGCGCCGAAATAATGCGCACGCTGCGAGATGAAGTAACCAACCTCGGCATTCAAGTCATCGAATTCTCCCCCGCAATAGAATTGTTAACCGATGAGGAGGGAAACTGCGTCGGCGCCATTCTTCTCAACATGGAGACCGATGAGTACACGGTCATTCGTTCAAAGACAACGATCATAGCAACCGGCGGGTCAGGAAGGTTACACGTCCAAGGCTTCCCAACAACTAACCACTACGGCGCGACAGGGGATGGACTTGCACTTGCTTACAGGGCCGGTTGCAAGCTAGCATTCGTAGACACAATCCAATACCACCCCACCGGCGTAGCATTCCCAGAACTAATCTCCGGGCAGCTCATAACTGAGAAAATGCGGAGCCTAGGCTCCCAACTTGTCAACGTAAACGGAGACCGATTCGTCAACGAACTTGAAACAAGGGATGCTGTTTCTTCAGCCATCATAAGGGAATGTAAGGAACACAACAAGGGCGTTCTAACCCCAGGCGGCCTCGTAGGTGTGTGGCTCGACACGCCGCTCATTGACGATTTGAAAGGGCCCGGCCGAACACAACGCCTCGCCCCTGCTATGGTCCGCCAATTCAAAAGGTTCGGGATCGACATAATGAAGGACCCAGTTCTCGTCTATCCAACCCAGCATTACCAGAACGGGGGCGTACTCATTGACGTAGACGGCCGCACGAACGTCCCGAACTTGTATGTTGCCGGTGAAGCGTCTGGCGGCGTACATGGAAGAAACCGTTTGATGGGAAATTCGCTGCTTGACATATTGGTCTTCGGCCGACGCGCCGGTACAGAAGCCGCCAAGAAATCAAAAACCTCAGCCGGCGGTAAACCAACTCTCAACCATGTTATTCGTTTTCACAAGGAACTAGCAAAGGCCGGCTACAAGCCGGACCGACACAGTCCAATAATTCTACCCGACTACCGTAGCAAGGAAGCGAAAATTGAGCTAGAGGCTTTCGCGGTAAAAGGCTGGGAATAAGGTGGCGAGCATCCTATCGGCCGACTCAATCGGAGGCCCACTGCTGCGCAAGGTGGAGACGATAAGCGGCCAGAACATTTCACTTTGCTACCAGTGCGGGAAATGCTCAGCCACCTGCCCGTTATCCTCGCGTATGGATTTGCTTCCCCACCAAATCGTCCGGTACCTGCAGCTTGGCTTTCAGCAAGTTCTTGACGCCAATTCACCATGGCTCTGCGCGACTTGTTTCTCATGTGAAACTCAATGCCCAAGAGGCCTAGACGTGAGCAAAATCTGCGAAGCAATCCGCACAATCAAGTTGCGACAAGAACCCTACGAGCTCAAGATTGAACAGACTTCCTCCGAGATACCGCAACAAGGCCTGGTGAGCGCCTACAGGAAACTCAGCTCATATTGAGGTAGAAATGATGCAGTCTTACCTCTACTTCCCCGGGTGCTCACTCCGAACTGTAGCGAAGGATTTCGACCGATCCGCTAAAGCCTGTGCACACGCTCTCGGTTTCGAATTGAAAGAAATGCAGGGCCAGCTTTGTTGCGGCGCGGTTTTGTCGAACGTGGATGATAACCTCATAACAAAAGCCGGACCGAACCGGATCCTTGCCCGAGCGACACAGGAAGACCACACCCTCGTAACGTTATGCGCCGGTTGCTACAATGTTCTCAAGAGAACAGACCTACATGCCAAGCTTGCCTCCCCCTCTCAACAAACGATTAACACATTCAACGAAGAAACTTTCAATGGCGGAGTGGACGTCATACATTTTCTGGAAATTCTAAGGGACCGTATTGGTTTCGACGCTGTTGAGAGAGCGGTTAAGGTTCCTTTCAAAGGACTACACGTAGGAGCCTACTACGGCTGTCTGCTCCTCCGTCCAGCTGGGGAGATGAAGTTTGATGACCCGAACAGACCTTCAATTCTGGAGAACCTCCTAACCAGATTGGGATGCACGCCAATCGACTACCCTGCCAGAACTGATTGTTGCGGTTCGTACCTGAGCGTCAGCTCGCCGGGAAATGTTCAACCAATCTCGGGGGCCATCATCCGCTCCGCCCGTTCGTGCGGAGCTAGGCTGCTAACTGTTAGCTGCCCACTCTGCAAGTACAACCTAGAATCCAGCCAACTTCAAGACAGCAGTGGCTCTACTCCCGACGACTTCCTTCCAATCGTCTACTTCACCCAACTTCTGGGACTGGCCTTGGGCCTTCAGCCTGAGGAACTGGAACTTGACCAACGCCAGATGCAAGCAGTACGCGAGGCAACAACACCGATGTTGATAGGAGGAGGTAAGAAGTGAAACGAGTTGGTGTGTTCGTTTGCCACTGCGGCTTGAACATCGCAGGGAATGTCAACATTAAGGAAGTTGTTGAGAAAGCCGGCAAGCAGCAAGACGTAGTGTTCGCTGTTGACCACAAGTACCTCTGCTCTGAACCTGGCCAGACATTGATCAAGGACAGCATAAGGCAACACAATCTGGACGCCATTGTCGTCGCCGCCTGTTCGCCAGCGATGCACGAGGCCACCTTCAAGACCATAGCGCAGCTGTCAGGCCTGAACCGATACAACTGCGAAATCGCGAACATTCGAGAACAGAGCAGCTGGGTTCACGACGATCCTGGAAAGGCCACGGCGAAAGCCCACATTACGGTGCACCAGGGCATAGAGAAGGTTAGGCTCAACGAACCACTGCAACCCGTCACTGTTCCAGTGACTCGGAAGGTTCTCGTCATCGGAGGAGGGATTGCAGGCATTCGTGCTGCGCTTGACGTGGCGAATGGCGGTTACCAAGTTTACTTAGTCGAAAAGTCAGGAACGATAGGGGGAAGAATGGCACAACTCTCCGAAACCTTCCCCACGCTCGACTGTTCAACATGCATCCTCGGGCCCCTGATGGTGGAGGTGTTCAGGCACCCGAACATCAAACTCCTTAGGCTTTCTAAAGTCGAAGAGGTGAAAGGCTACATTGGCAACTTCAAGGTCAAGGTGCGACAGGAACCAGCGTACGTTGATGAAGCCAAGTGTAACGCTTGCGGGGAATGCGCGAAAGCCTGCCCCGCTCAAGTTCCCAACGAATTCGACTTCGGTTTGACCTGGAGAAAAGCAATTTACACCCCATTCGCCCAAGCGGTGCCGCCCGCTTACGTTCTCGACGCGAAAAACTGCTTAGGCCTGTTGCCCCAAGCCTGTGGGGAATGCAAGAAAGCATGCGACAAATTCGGCACAAGCTGCATAGACCTTGATGCGTGGCCAAGAATCCATGAGCTCGAAGTAGGGGCAATCATCGTCTCCACGGGATACGAGTTATACGATGCCGCAAAACTGACCGAGTACGGCTACGGCACTTTCCCCGACGTAATGACCAGCATGGAATTTGAGCGCATGCTCTCAGCGTCAGGACCAACAACAGGCGAAATTAAACGCCCATCAGATGGTCAGACGCCAAAAGAAATTGTCTTCATTCAATGCGCGGGACAACGCGAACCTGAGACGGCGCTACCCTACTGTTCGAAAATATGCTGCATGTATACGGCTCGACATGCGATGATGTTCAGGCACAAAGTGCCAGAAGGCCAGGCGTACGTGTTCTACATGGACATCCGAGCTGGCGGGAAGGGATATGAGGAATTCGTAAAACGTTGCCAAGAAGAGAAAGGCCTCCTTTACCTCCGCGGCCGAGTTGCCAAAGTCTATGAAGAAAATGGAAAGCTCATCGTTAAGGGCGTTGATACGCTCAGTGGAAAAACCGTTCAAATCAACGCCGACTTAGTAGTACTCGCGGTCGGGATGGTCCCAAGCTCAGAATCCCACGAGCTGGCGAGCAAACTCAAGGCTTCACTGGACGCGAACGGCTTCTTCTCGGAGGCACACCCCAAGCTTCGACCACTCGAAAGCCCGACGGCGGGGATCTTCCTAGCCGGAGCGGGACAATCACCCAAAGATATCCCGGAAACTGTAGCACAGGCGAGCGGCGCTGCTGGCAAGGCCCTGGGCCTCCTATCAAGCCCAACGCTCGAACGCGAACCAACAATTGCCCATGTTGTCGGCGAATTGTGCAGCGGATGCAGCATCTGCGTCCCCCTATGTCCGTATGACGCGCTTAGCCTGAACGCTGAGAAACTTGCGGAAGTGTCGGAGGCCCTCTGCGAAGGATGCGGGACCTGCATAGCCTCCTGCCCGTCAGGTGCCCTAACTCTCCGAAATCTCACAGACGAACAGATGGTCGCTATGATTGAGGCCATAGTCGAATAATAGAGATGAATCAATTGGAAGAACGATTTGAACCGAAAATTGTTGGGTTCCTATGTAGATGGTGCTCGTACGCCGGAGCCGACTTGGCTGGAACTAGCAGGATCAAGTACCCACCAAACATCAACCCAATACGAGTGAACTGCTCAGGCCGCGTCGACCCCACCCTTGTCATAAAGGCTCTCGCATCAGGAGCAGACGGAGTACTCATCGCTGGCTGCCACCCAGGCGATTGCCACTACACAAGCGGGAACATCAAGACTCTTCGAAGATTCAAGCTCCTGCAGAGGCTGCTGGACCAATTCGGAATAGAACGAGAACGTGTCAGGTTAGAGTGGGTCTCCGCTTCGGAGGGCGAAAGGTACGCACGGGTCGTTAGAGGAATGACGGAGGATATACGATCACTGGGGCCTTTGAATTGGAAGAAGAGAGTGGAGGTATTGGCATGACGAACCCTAAGATAGCTTTCAACTGGGCAAGCAGTTGCGGCGGTTGCGAGATAGCTATACTTGAACTTGGAACTAAACTAGTTGACCTGGCCAACAAGGTTGACATAGTCTTTTGGCCCGCCGCCTTGGATTACAAGTACTCAGACCTTGAGGCGATGCCGGACGGCAGCATAAATGTCACATTCATGAATGGCGCAATACAAAACTCCGAAAACGAACACATAGCTAAACTACTGCGAGCCAAATCCAAACTACTTGTAGCCTTCGGAACCTGCGCCTACTTAGGCGGCATACCAAGCCTAGCGAACACAACCGACCGCGACGGGATCTTCGCAAGCTCCTACATGGAAACGCCCACGACAGATAATCCCGAAAAAACCTTCCCGCAAACCAAGGTGCAAGTAAGGGAAGGAGAACTAACCATACCCGAACTCTACAACACCGTCAAAACTCTCGACCAAGTCGTGGACGTCGATTACTATGTACCCGGATGTCCCCCAGTTGGGGAACAAGTCTCCAAGGTGATCAGCCTATTCGTCGATGGCCCACTGCCGCCGAAGGGAGCTGTTCTAGGAGCCTCCGACAAATCACTGTGCCACGAGTGCAAGCGCACCAGGACGGAAAGGAAGATCACTAAGATTGTTAGAACCTACGAAACGATCCCTGACTCGCAGAAATGCCTGCTTGAACAAGGCATAATCTGCATGGGACCAGCTACCCGGGGAGGTTGTGGGAGCATATGCCTAGACGCAAACGCGCCTTGCCGCGGCTGCTACGGGCCACTGCCTAAAGCCATTGACCAGGGCGGAAAGATGCTTTCGGCCTTATCATCAATCTTCGATGCGCAGAGCGAAGAAGACATTCAGAAGCTCGCGGACTCAGTGCCTGATCCGCTCGGCACATTCTACAGGTTTAGCCTGGCTCGCTCTCTGCTAAGGAGGACCAAGCCATGAAAACCGTCACAATCAACCCTGTTACAAGGCTTGAGGGACACGGGAAGATCTCAATCTTCCTTAACGATGAGGGGAATGTCGAGAACGCCTACTTCCAAGTCCCTGAACTCAGGGGTTTCGAGAAGTTCTGCGAGGGTAGGCCTGTCGAAGAAATGCCCGACATAACCAGCAGAATTTGCGGCGTCTGCCCAGAAGCACACCACATAGCCTCCACCAAAGCCCTAGACCAAGTGTTCCATGTAGAACCACCCCCAGCCGCGAAGAAACTCAGAGAACTCCTATACAGCGCCTTCTTCATAGCCGACCACATAACCCACTTCTACATACTCGCCGGCCCCGACTTCGTGATGGGACCAAGTGCGCCGAAAGCAGAGCGAAATATTCTCGGCGTAATAGGGAAAGTCGGGTTAGAAGTCGGCAGCTCAGTCATCAAACACCGCTCGGATGCACTCGACGTCATTGCGATGATAGGTGGAAAGAGGATCCACCCAAGCTGCGGCGTCCCCGGCGGGGTCAGCAAACCCATTACGGAAGACGAGAGAGCCAGAATCGAATCGATCGCAAAATCCGAAGTTGAATTTGCAAAGTTCACAATGAAACTGTTCGACGACATAGTTCTGAAAAACAAGGATTACGTCAACCTCATAACAAGCGACAATTACGCAACAGAAACATATTGCATGGGTACGGTCGACGAACAGAGCCACGTCAACTTCTACGACGGAAAGATCAGGGTTGTGGACCCGGAAGGCCACGAGTTTGCAAAGTTTCCAGCAGCCGACTACCAGCAATACATCTCGGAGCATGTGGAACCGTGGACCTACCTCAAATTCCCCTACCTCAAGAAGATCGGATGGAAAGGGCTGGTAGGAGGCAAGGATAGTGGCGTATACAAAGCGACCCCACTCGCCCGCCTCAACGTATCAGAAGGGATGGCTACCCCAACAGCACAAGCAGAATACAAGAGATTGTACGAGACATTAGGCCAGAAGCCAGTTCACTCAACTTTGGCTACGCATTGGGCGCGCCTAGTCGAACTTGTATACGCTTCAGAGCGCCTGGTACAACTTAGCCAAGACCCCGACATCACAAACCCGAACGTTCGAAACATCCCGACTCAAACACCAGACGAAGGTGTGGGAGCGGTCGAAGCGCCCCGCGGAACACTCTTCCACCACTACAAGACGGATGCGAAAGGCATGGTGACGAACGTGAACCTCATCGTGGCAACGACTAACAACCATGCGGCAATCAGCATGTCGATTAAGCAAGCCGCTGAGGGGTTCATCAAGAAAGGGGAAGTATCCGACGGGATTCTGAACATGGTCGAGATGGCCTTCAGGGCTTACGACCCATGCTACGCCTGCGCAACCCACACCCTACCAGGCCAGATGCCCCTCGACATCAAAATCTACAACAGAAACAGGGCGATCCTTCATAACATACGGAGACCGTAGAATCGTTCATGAGACCGGGGCTGAGCCATACGACCATTTTGCTTGTAGGCCTCGGTAATCCCATAATGGGTGACGACGCAGTAGGAATTCATGTAGTGAGAATGCTAAAGGATAGGAATCGCGGACGAGCCGATTTGGAGTTCAAGGAATTGAGCCTCGGCGGCCTTGGACTGGTTGAAGAGATATTGGGCTATGAACGCGTTTTCATTATAGACTCGGTTGCTTCAACCGGGACGGTTGGCAAGATCTGTGAATTATCGCCAGAGCATTTCAAAGGCACAGAATACGCATCGTCACCACATTCCACGAATTTTGCCACAGCCTTGGAGCTCTTCAAGAGATTTGAAAACAGTGCGGTTCCACATACGATTAGAATCTTCACAATCGACATCACCCCGGAATTTATTTTCCGCGAGGCCCTTAGCCCTCCTGTACAGAGAGCCGCCTTTGAATTAGCTGAGTTAGTTGGAAACGAAATAGAACAGATTCGAAATTGAATAGTTCCGTCTGCCACCTCAAACACAAATACTAGTTCTTAGGCATGAAGAAACCCACCCCTTCCATCATGACACTCACAGTACAGGTAATAGTGAATGCGAAGACTTACGAAATATGAGAAGAATCCCATCATCGCCCCGAGAAGCAACATGGGGTGGGAGACGATTGGAACTTTCAACCCTGGGGCAATTGCCGAAGGTGGGTCCATTCACCTCCTCTACCGAGCCGTGGACGCTCATGGAGCTTCCCGGTTGGGATATGCGCGAACGCTGGACGGAAGAACAATCGAATCGCGCTCCTCGGAACCGGTACTGACTTCTTCCGGCGATTGGGAGGAGTTCGGATGCGAGGACCCACGCATAACACGTTTCGACGGAACCTTCTACGTCACCTACACTGCTTTCTCCCACCAAGGTCCACGCATAGCCCTTGCTTCGACGAAAGACTTTTTGCATTTCGAAAAGTACGGTTTGGTTGGGCCCGACCGCGATGACAAGGACTGCGTAATTTTTCCGGAGCGGATTCACGGAAAAGTGGCTATTCTTCACCGGCTTGAGTCAAAGGTTCAGATTGCCTACTTTGACAGCATCGAATCGCTTGCGACGTCGCGGAGCTTCTGGAGCAAGTACTTGCCGCATTTCGGAGACTATGAGATCCTGAGAGCGAAGTTTCCATGGGAGAAAAGAAAGGTCGGAATTGGCTCGCCGCCGATCAAAACTGAACGCGGATGGCTGGTGCTTTACCACGGCGTCAGCCTCGACCGTATCTACCGTGCCGGGGCACTGTTGCTTGATTTAGATGACCCGAAGAAAGTGATTGCCCGTACTAGGTCACCAATCCTTGAACCTGAAACAGATTTTGAAAGGAGAGGTTTTGTTCCGAACGTTGTGTTTCCAGACGGGGCCGTGGTTCGGGATGGAGAATTGCTGACCTATTATGGCGGAGCCGACAGAGTCTGTTGCGTCGCGAGTTCTCCGCTGGATGAATTCCTCGACGAACTGGAAAAAGAGAAGTGAACCTCAGCCAAGAGCTCATCCCTTTGTAACGCATTCCAGGAAGGTTGCGGCGGCAAGCAAAAGAGAAATTGTGGACTCGGAGCCCTGATTCTCATTCAAACCAACCTCCGTTATACCGTCATGACAAGCTCCTGTCGCCTCATCATAGACGTTGACAGACTTGGTGTTGAGACCAAAGAACCATCCCAGCGCTTCACGTAAAGCCCTCTCGTAAACTTCGGAGCCAGTGATCTTGTAGCCTATTGCTGCAGCCTCGACCATAGTTCCTGCCTCAAGGGGTTGCTGATCGTAGAGAGCTCTCTCCTTATCCCTAGCGTACCAGCCCCAACTTCCGATGGGCACGAATTTTCCTTCAATTGTTGTCTGTTCTTGCAGGAATCGAAACGTTTCCTGGGCAACTTTGAGGTATTCATCTGCGCCTAATGACTGATAGGCCAAGAGCAAAGCCTGGGGCAGTCGCGCGTTATCATAGGATATGGTGTTCTCGAACCATTTCCAGTCCGTCCCATGGTTGGCGTTGTACAAGTCGACTAGGCTGTCGGCCAACGACGCAATGTTGACTCTTAAATTGGGGTCCTTAGCGTCGACTTGGAATCGCTCGCAAAGGCCTAGGCAAGCATAGGCCATCGTTCGTGGTGAAGACGACTCCCTTGCCCAAGGAAGTGCTCGATCAAATATGACTCGAGCGGGAGCCTTCAATCCATTGGGCAGATCCGAGTTGATGACTGAGCCAGCAGCCCAGATGGCCCGGCCCAGATGGTCTCCAACCGTCGGATTGTCGATGAACCTTAGGGAGTAATCCATGAGGTTGTGGAACTTGCCGTCTTCGGCTTGCATGAGAAGCAGAAAGCTGATCAGTTTGCGTTGTAGCTCTGAAAGAGGTTGAGTGGGCCAGTAAGCTTTTGCCTTAACTGCGAATACTAGGGCGCGGGCGTTGTCGTCGACCGTATACCCCTCTTTTCTTGCGGGAACGGAGAACTTTGCGTGTTGCAGAACCGCATTGTGATCCGTTATGGCGAAGAGGTGGTCAAGCTTCACTGATTGCCGCAGTTTCATCGATAGTTCTTGGAATTCCGATTGCAGATCTGAGTATGTCACCATATTGATCAGCTACCTTTGTCCAGCCCATTTCTTGACCGTAGTTGAATGCGTTCGTTTCTAGTTGCCGCCTTAATTTAACGTCGCTCAATATTCGTTCGACGCATTCGGCGATTGAACGTCCGTCGGCGAACTTGCAGAAAAGCCCTCTATTATTTGATAGCTCCTCTTTTGCGAATAGGGATGGTGTTGCAATAATTGCCCTGCCATGTCCAAGCGCAAGCGTAATCGTCCCACTGGAAACCTGATCCTTGCCAAGGTATGGTGCCACGTAAATGTCCATTGCTTGAAGGTACAGGGACAGTTCGTCGTCGCGTAAATAGTGGTCTACAAATCGAACATTGTTTTCGAGGTGTAGCCGTTTCGTAAGCGATGTTAGTTTCTCGCGGTAAGCTTCGCCTTCATGCCTTCGCACCTCAGGGTGCGTTTCGCCTATCACCATGTACAGCAGCTCAGGCCTTTCCTTAACTAGGTAAGGGAGTGATTTGATTGCATATTCTAGGCCTTTCCCAGAGCTGATCAAACCGAACGTCGCGAGTACCGTGCGTTTCTCCAGCCCAAGAAATCGTTTTGCATATTCGTTGTGCCCGCGCTCTGGGAGGGCAGCCCCGTGACGTACCACTCTAATTCTTTCAGCGTTGATTCCAAACCGCTTCTCGAGAAGCTTCGCAGCTGAGTCAATTGTTACAATAACAGTTTCGCTCCGTTCTGCGATTTCAGACATGATTCTGCGTGCCTTGTCAGGCGGGTTTCGAAGGACCGTATGAAAGGTCGTTATGATGGGCTTTTGGAGATTCTTGTAGAGATCGAGGACATACTCCCCCCATTCTCCTCCGTAGATGCCGTACTCGTGCTGGACACTTACCACGTCAACATCGCTCTGATTCAGGAAATCTGCTGCGGCGAAGTAGTCTTCGCGCCCATGCTGGTCAATAGTGAACTTAACATTAGGATCCGAATACCGGTTCCCATCCTCCTCATTAATTGCAACAATGAGATAGCGGGCAATTCGGCCACGCATTAGTAGAGCCCTCGCTAGGTCTCGAGTATAAGTCGCTATGCCGCACGCGCGAGGAGGGTATGTGCTAACGTACCCGACTTGCGGTTGAAGATCCAAGATGCTCCATCCTTCTCCAATTTCAGTCCACGACTTCCACCGAACGCTTAGCCCGTTCGCCAGCTAGTCGGGCAGAGTGCAACGAAAGGCGTAACCGTCAAGTACTACGGGCCCTTGCGCTAAAAACGCTATGCTTTCAACGAACACCTCCTTCGTTTGAGAGCGAAATCAAATGCCTCTGGTTTACGCCTGCATAGCACCCCATGGTAGCGAAGCAATTGCGAAACTTGCCAGCAAATCCACCGTGCGAAAGTTTCAGAAAACGAGGCAAGGACTGCAGGAGCTGGCAAAGGAGGTTAGGAAGGCAAGACCAGACACAATCGTGATTGCCAGCCCGCACAACCTAAAGCTTTGGCGGAAGATTGCAGTAGTCACAGCCGAGAATTCTACGGGTACACTCCAAGCCTCGCCGCGCAACAAGAAATCTGTTGGCCTCAAGGTCAAATGTGACGTGAAATTCGCGAGGAAACTCCTCGACGCCGCCACGAGAAGAAAACTCCCCGTTATCGGTGCGAATTATGGAACCTTCGACGGTGTCACTTCCGACATGCCCATGGATTGGGGAACACTAGTTCCACTTTTGTTCATCACCCCAGAGTGCAGACCAAAACCGAAGGTGGTTATCGTGACCCCTTCACGCGAAATCGCACTCTCACAGAACTTTCAATTTGGCAGAGTCGTGGGCGAGGTAAGTGAGCGCGCAGCGAAGAGGATTGTTTTTGTCGCTAGCGCCGACCAAGCACATAGACATAAGAAATCCGGACCGTACGGTTTCAACAAAGCATCGAAGGAGTACGATAGACTAGTCTTGCAAGCAATTCAAAGAGGCCGCATTGATTCGATCATGGGGTTCAGACCGAAGTTTGTGGACGCTGCTGGAGCAGATAGCCTGTGGCAGATGACTATGCTCGCGGGAGCTATTGATAGGTTTAGGATGAAAGCCGACGTGATCTCTTACGATGTTCCTACGTACTTCGGTATGATATGCGCGAGCTTCCGACGGGTTTAGTGGAACGCTGAATCGTTACCCGGTTCCAGTAAATGGTGTAACGAGTTTAGCCGCAGTTCCAGTCGCTAGGCTCAAACCTTTGGGCGTAGGTCGATTACGCGGCGGGCCTTGCCGACTTCTGAGCGTGGGAGTGTCCCTAACTCAACGAGTTCCACGTCAGCGCGAATCGCCAGGACCGCGAAGAGGTCTTCCTGAATCTTCTTCGGCAAATTCGGATCCTTCAGCATGTCCGTGGATGCTTCAACCTTAACGGCCAATCGGTCCAGTTCCTTGTGCGTGACGATTATTTGATATTGATCTCCAAGGCCGGGAGTGTTCATTAAAACATGCTCGATTTGGCTTGGAAAAACGTTCACGCCTCCCACGATGAGCATGTCGTCACTCCGCCCCTTTATTCGCGCGATGCGGCTGTGGTATCTGCCGCATGCACACTCCTCTTCGTACACGGTTGAGAGGTCCCTTGAACGGTAGCGGAGGAAGGGCATCGCTTCCCGGGAAAGCATTGTGAAGACGAGTTCGCCTTCTTTGCCTGGTTCCAAAACCTCACCGGTGTCAGGGTTGATGGTTTCTACGAGAAATTCATCGCCCCAGATGTGGAGGCCGTTTCTTTGCTCGCACTCGATTCCAACCCCCGGACCGTAAAGCTCGGACATACCGTAGATATCATGCGCCCGGAGACCGAACCCCGCCTCAATTCGCTTCCGAGCTTCTTCACTCCAAGGTTCAGCGCCGAAGACCCCTACTCTTAGAGCGAAATCGGTTCTTGGCTCATAACCCTCAGCCCGACTTGCCTCAACCAAGTATACCATGTAAGATGGTGTACTCGTGACCACGGTGCTTCGTAGGTCCTTCATGAGCATTAGCTGGCGCTTTGTGTTTCCGACGCTCGTTGGTAGGATTGTGGCCCCTATGGCCCTGGCTCCATAATGGATACCCAGCCCACCGGTGAAGAGGCCGTATCCGTACATGTTTTGAACGATATCGCCTTTCTTTACTCCGGCGGTATCAAGAGTTCTGCCCATTAACGTGGCCCAACGTTCCAAATCATGTTGAGTGTAGGCTACGACTATCGGTTTTCCAGTTGTACCGGATGACGCGTGGAGACAGTAAACGCGATTTTGAGGAACGGCAAGAATACCAAGTGGATAATTGTCTCGCAAATCTGTCTTAGCTGTGAAAGGTACCTTCGGTAGATCGTCGAGGCTTTTGATGGATTCTGGTTTCACTCCGGCTTCGTCGAAGCGTTTGCGGTATAACGGTACATTCCTGTAGGCGTAGCGAACGATTTTGCGGAGTTTGGTTTCCTGTATGCGTCTTAGTTGTTTTGGCTTGAGCGTTTGGCCGAGCCGATCAAACAGAAGAATTCCGCTCCCGAGCTTTCAATTTTGTTCAGTGATAATTGGCTTGGGCCCTCTGTATGTCAATCATGGAAAACAACCAAAAGCCATTTCCTCAATCCAGGCGGTTGGCCGGCGTCGAAAAGACACCAAGAAGATGCATCTGAAATGATGGCGAAACCACAGCTGTTCGGCAACCTAGTAACGCAAGTAGTTCGACCTAATTTATGCTCTTTCTGCGGGGCCTGCATGGCCTCATGCCCCGTGGGAGTACTTTGGCCAGTTGGGGAACAACCAACACTGATCGGCCAGTGTGCTCTGTGCGAAGTCTGCTACTACCAGTGCCCCACGGTCGAGTTTCCGAAGAATGACGTCGAAGTCTTCCTCCACGGCCGAACAAGACGCGCTGATGAACCCCTCGGAATATCTAGAGGAACATTTGTTGGCCGCGCAGTTAGCAAAGATACTCAAGGAGTTGCGCAGGACGGCGGTATGGTTACAGCCCTCCTTAGCTACGCGCTGGACAAGAAGTTGATTGATGCAGCGGTGGTTGCGGGAAGAGATGCGAATTGGAAAGCGAAGCCTGTGGTCGCGACGAAGAGCGAGGATATCGTGAAGAACGCTGGGACGAAGTACACACCCAGCCCGACGCTTCTTGGTGTTCGATCAGCGGTTGAAGAGTACGCTAAGACCAAGGTTGGCCTGGTCGGAACACCGTGCCAGATGAGAGCGGTGAGAAGGATTCAGACATCACCATTGGGCAACCGCCGTTTGGCACAGGCCATGCAGTTGAGCATAGGCTTGTTCTGTATGGAGGCTTACGGTTACGATAAGCTGGTGGAAACCTACATGGCCGGCAAAGGCATCGACCCTTCCACCATCACACGTGTGGAAATCAAGAAGGGATCCTTCATCGCTAAAGCTGGCGACAAAGAACTCTTGCATGTACCGCTTCGTGACGTTGATGCGTTCGTTCGGCAGAGTTGCAAGCAATGCGAAGATTTCACCGCCGAATACGCAGACATCTCAGTGGGCGGTATAGGATGCCCAACAGGTTATTCCACAGTGATTGCGCGGACAGAGAAGGGCCTCGACATTCTAAGGCAAGCTGAGAAGGCGGGTTACGTGGAGCTGCGTGAACTGAAGCCGGAAGAGAAGGGGTACCAGAAAGTGGTAAACATGGCGCTGGCGAAACACGCGAGAAAAGCCACACAAATCAACTAAGCGCCGGTTCCTTCAACACCCTCCTTTGAATGGATGCACACTCTAGTTTACTTGCGCGCACGCTTGGAGGCACCCCCCAGGGGGGTGACTCAGTTTTCTGAGTCAAACCGGGCCTGTTTTGCTGTTTTTCTTGGGGTCGGACAGAGCTGATTTTGGGTTTTTTTTCTGCCTGAAGTGGAGTGCCGGATGATTACATCCACCCATCTGGTCAATACGTCTCTGAAGATCTTGGGGTCAGAATCCCCTCCCCGTACCGAAGCATAAATGAAAGTTAGACAGAAGTATAACTTGATGTTTCACTTGCTAACAGACAAGATGCGGGTCGGCCCAAAAGGGCAAGTAGTAACCCCCAAGAGTTTTAGAAAGATCCTCAAGATTGGCGCGGGAACCAAGGTTGTTTTTCGTCTGGAGGGATAGCGTGTGATCCTTGAGAGGGAGGCTGAAGATCCTATTCGAACTTTGGAAACAATCGCTCGAAAGGGAAAGCCCGTGTCCAAGATTAATCCGCATGCGTATGAGGAGGAGCTGGATGAAAGGAACGCATAGACGCTTTACCCCGACTCAAATGTGTTCCTCTACGCAGCCCTCAGCCGCGAAGCCATAGGTACGAGGGCTAGGCAACTGCTACAAATAGTTCGAGATGGGCAGGAGGAAGCGGGCAGTTGTTCGCTCACGTTCGACGAACTGGTCTGGATTGTTCAAAGGCATCGGTCAAGGGGAGATGCATGGCCTGGGTCTGTAAACCGCTCCGTATGAGGGGATCGAGGCGCAAAACCAGCCTGGAGTTACCTTCGCTTGGCACCGTTTGGCACCACCCCTTGATGGGTGGATCCACCCTAGCCTCAATGGGTGGACCCCCCCGTGGGGGAGTGGTGTAATTTTGTGTGGAACCTATGTTACTCTGAGGCAAACACACTAGACAATTAATGTCCCCAATACCGACCGTTGCCTCAAACCCCTTTTGATTTAATTCCTGGAAAACCTAACCCAACAGGCAGAGGATACATCGACATGCCCATACCGGAATTCAAACTCAATCCAGAAATGACGCTCGGACCTGTTTCTTTGAAGGTAAGGGACCTAGGTTCGATGCTGTCCTTCTACGAAAAGGACCTTGGCCTCGTAGCCCGCCGGCGGGACGAAGAGGTTGTTGAGCTTAGCCCCAGCAAATCTGCAGAGCCCATTATAGTTTTGAGGCATCTTCCAAATGCCGAAAGAGCGCCCGACGATGCTGCTGGGCTCTACCATTACGCGTTACTGGTTCCAGATAGAAGAAGCCTAGCAGCCTCCTACGTCGCTATCGGAAATGCAGGGATAATTTTTGACGGTTTCGCGAACCACCTAGTCAGTGAAGCACTCTACCTGACGGACCCTGAAGGAAATGGAATAGAGATATACGCAGACAGGACTAGGGGTCGTTGGAAATTTGATGAAGACGGGTACGTGGATATGACAACACAGCCACTTGACATTGATTCCTTGCTAAAGGAAGTGACCGACGCACGGCGGGATAGTTTGAGGGCCATAGCTGATGGAACCAAGGTGGGTCACATTCACTTGAAGGTTACCGACCTGCAGAGGTCGATCTCCTTCTACCGTAGCGTGATGGGTTTAGATTTGATGAGGTACTATGGAAGCGCTGCCTTCCTTTCCGTCGGGCGGTACCACCACCACATCGGAATGAACACATGGGAAAGCCTAGGAGGAAAACCCGTCGAAAGGAATTGGGCAGGCCTGGACCACTTAACTATTACAGTTCCACGCGAAAACCTCAATGAACTATCAAACATGTTGGCCGACAGCCCTATCGCGCAGCATGAGGGAAACGGGCAACTCTTCATCTCGGACCCCGATGAGATTGCGTTGATAATGAAGCCTTCGTGAAGCCTTCCGAGCTCAGTCACTTGATTTGACGACGTAACATGATTCCCTGCAGCCGAAGATCCTGTAACGCCGCTGAGCCACCCAATCATATAATCGTTGAGCGAAGGGTGTTCCGAACAGGCTACAAAGGAAGCTGAATGGTGTCAGGAGCTTGCACACCTCCACTAATGCAAAAGGGCCACTTGCAAGGGATCCGTCTCTTCGGATGAGGTACATGCGTCCCTGGAGAGCTTCATCCGTCAAACCGTAGGCCCGCCGCACATCTGACCTAAGGTTCTGGAACGGCGTATATTGAACCAGCTTTTCACCCCGCAGCGCGTGAAGAAAACGAACAGCGCCCGTGCATAGATTGCAGACCCCGTCGTAGACCAAGCGTGGTTTTTGGTTCGCGGAAAGCAACCCGAGTCCCCTCGCTCAGAAGACGATGCTATTTCTTCTTGCCTACGCTTGCGTAGAGGAAATCGGCAGTACTCATAGCCGGAGGGGTGTATAGGTGCGTGAATTTGCATTCGTTACAGTATTTCATTCCACATTCTTCGCAATATCCTGTAGGTCTCTTCCCGCTGCCGCAAGAACAAACCTCCGTGCTCATTCGGACCCCACGCTCACTCCTAACATTCCTCCCAAAGGTGCGTCAGCAATTATCCTTTCCGTTTAGGATAGTGTTTTGCGCAAGTCGGGTCGTAGCCGAGAAGTTCCCGCTAACATGAATCTACTGTTACTGAACTTTCTTCGCGTGCCAGAGATACAATGACGCTACAGAGCAATATGGATGCCAATTGCTCGCAATTTCCTCAATCTTCTTCGCGCTAGGAAGTTTGCGCAAGGAGTATACCCTCTTAACCGCTAGTTGAATCCCAAGGTCATCGACCGGAAGAACATCCGGCCGTCCCAGCGTGAAGAGCAGAAACATGTGCGCCGTCCACGGACCTATGCCTTTGACTTCGTCAAGTATACGAATTACTTCAGCGTCCTCCATCTCCTTGAGACGCTCAAGGTCCAGTTGACCCTTAGCCACCCGCGAACTCAAATCTTTGAGGTAACGGATCTTTTGTGGAGAAACCCCCGCTTTCCTCAATCTTGATACGTGCGTCCTCTTGAGGGCATGCGCCTCGATTACTTCGCTTCCAATCAGAGCCTTCAGTCTACCAAAAATTGCCCGAGCGGACTTGCCGCTTAATTGCTGAGAAATGATCGCTTCAACTAGTGATTCAAATGGATCTCCACTAGCCTCGAAATCGATCTGACCAAGTTCTTTGACGAGTTGCTGAAGCTTTGGATCAACCTTAGAGACGTGCTTGGCGCCCAACTGAAACGTTCGGCGTTCGTTGATGTTAGGGAAAGGCATGGGCATCTTCCGCAACTCCGATGCCGGAGATAAAAGAGTTAGAGGCTTGCGAAATGCGCGACTTCACGAAGGGTTGGAAGTCGGGCATTCTTGTTGGTTAGGTAAAGATGCGCGCAGGCGTTAGCGAAACGCAGCCTATCTTCGGCGTTGAAGCTGAGAAGGTGTCCGATTATGTCTCCCGCATCCCAAACATCACCTGCTCCAGTCACAAAGCCGCTGACTTTGCCAAACGAATCTACCCATACGTCTTCTTGATTGGTTGAAGAGGCGCTTCCGATTGGAGTATGAACGTCTACCACGACGCGGAGGGAGTTGTGAAGCAGGTTTGACACTCTGAGTACGTCACGACGATCATATGAACGCCGCAGCCCCCCTATTGAAAGCGTGCGCGCTATAATTCTAGCCTCGTTCTCGTTTAGGCTGATTACGTCAACTAATCCTTGATCGAGAATGTTCCTCGCTAGAGTTCTGACCCTACTCTCTGCGCCGGCCACATCTGCAAGGTCAATGAAATTCAACCTGCCTTCCCGGTCGCTTAGACCAAAGACCCTGCGCGCAAGCTCGGTTCCTTTCGCATTGGAAGACCAGTTCACGAGAGCGACGCAATCAGATTTCCTCAGGGTCATAGTGTCGTGTCGAGTGAGTTCTCTACCATCGAAATTCGAAATGTCACCGACATCGCTGAACATGATGTTGACTGGTTTCCGTTTGAAGCGGAATTCGAGGGCCATTGTATAACCTGGCCGGCCCTCAATGACCCTGACCTTGCAACCTGCTGGAGGTGTTGAAAGTACGGCTCGTGTAAGCGAATTTCCCACACAGTAAAGGTTTGTTCTAGCTGACAGCGATGATAAGGCGTAGGCAAGGTTTGTCGCGTTTCCACCCTTGACCTCTGTCTGAAAGAGGCCGCGTAGGTTGCCGCCCCCTGACGCCGCCTTCAACTCAACCTGCCTAATCAAGTCACGAAAGGAAGGAACCCGAACTATCCTGTCAAAATAGAAATCGGGAAGAACCGACACCCTGAGGTCAGAAATCCTCTTCCGGAGACCCAATGCTTCCGCCTGATCAATTTCTTTGCTAATCAAACTCAAGCCTTGTACTAAATGTAAACCAACCGCAAGACCGAAAACACGAAGAGTGATGAAGGATTTCGGAATGAAGTGGGAGTTGGACTGTCTATCAAGTCTTTTATTGCCAGTAATCCAACTTGATCCTTCTAGTTGAGCGGGATTTATGAGATTTATCCTGACGGCTTCGCTTCTTGCGCTAGTCTTGATTGGCAGTAGGTTGGTGTTCGCCCAATCGACGCAGCAGTACTACGGTGGGCCAGGTGGAGAGATAACGGGCATGGTAATTGGAGTTGACGGCCATCCCTTTGACTGGGCGACCGTTTATGCCAGCAACAGCCAACAAACCTTCGAAGCATTTTCTGGTATGAGCGGAGTCTACCAGATGCGAGTTCCCGCCGGAACATACAACGTTAGAGTCAGCGCTCATGGATACACGGCTAACAGCGCTACTGTCAATCTCACGGACAATTCATCAAACACAATAAACTTCTATCTGCAGCAAGCCGTCCCTGAATTCCCGCCAATGATAGAACCGCTCCTCATAGCGTTCACGGTTGCACTGGTTTTTTTCACTTTCAGGAAAACACATTCGAATTCTATGCCCACAATTTAATACTGAGATTGGGCTGCGTTATTTTCCATGTCAAGTAATCCGGTTATAATGGAAATTATTGAGAAACACAAACCCCTCTGGGCGCTAGATCATAACTCGGCGCTGCTTGAATGGGATATGGAAACTTACATGCCCCTCGGTTCATCGAAGTCTAGGGGGTTCGCGATTGCTCAGACATCGCTGATGAGACAAGAACGCACGATTGAACTGGCCGACCTTGTGTCGAAGGCGGAAAAACTTGGAGATATGAACGATTACGAAAGGGGAGTTCTGAGGGTAGTTAAACGCGAGCTTGACTATTTCATGAAAATCCCGCCGAAGCTCTTGGAAGAGCTCCGGAGAACCGCAATCGAAGGCACAGTCGTCTGGAGGGAGGCGAGACGAAAATCTGACTTCCAGATGTTCAAAGGTTACTTAGAGAAAATGGTGGACCTGAAGAAACAGGAAGCAGAGAAACTCGGTTACAAAGGACACCCCTACAATGCCCTCATGAACCAATTCGAAGAGGAACTTACAACAACCGACGTCGACCGCGTCTTCTCACCCCTCGTCCCTAACCTCAAGAGAATTGTCAACAAGGTTGTTTCCGAAGGCAAGTTTCCGAGCACGCACCCCTTGGAGTCAGTTGCCTATGATGAAGCCGCTATGAGGCGTGTGAACGTTGAAGTCCTGAAGCTGCTTGCAATGCCTGAGAAGACTTTCAGGATGGATGTTTCCACTCACCCCTTCACTACGAGCATGTCAGTTGAAGATGTGCGGATTACAACAAGGTACGAAGGAAAGGATTTCAAAGAATCCCTGTTCTCCACTATCCATGAATCAGGCCATGCAATCTACGATTTGCAAGTAGATCCCTCTCTAGAGTACACTCCACTCTCTAGAGGCAACTCACTCGGCGTTCATGAATCTCAGTCTAGGTTCTGGGAGAACTTCATCGGGAGAAGCAAAGAATTCACAAAACTAGTTTACCCAACATTAAAGGCAAACCTGCCCTTCGTCTCGGGCTACAACGAAGACGAGATATACAGGTACTTCTGCGCGGTCAAACCAAGCCCGATCCGCGTCGACGCAGATGAGCTGACCTACAATTTCCACATCGTATTGCGGTACGAATTGGAGAAGAAACTGATCGGCGGAGAAATCGCAGTCTCCGAAGCCCCGTCACTCTGGAGCGACCTGATGGAGAAATTTGTCGGTGTCAGACCCAAGGACGATGCGCAAGGTGTTCTGCAAGACGTGCATTGGAGTGGCGGACTTATTGGATATTTCCCAACATATTCGCTGGGCAATGTCATAGCCGGCATGATCTTCCAACGAATTAAGAAGGACATGGATACGAAGGAACTGGTGAAAAAAGGTGAACTGGGAAGAATCAAGACTTGGCTGAAGGAGAAAATACACAACTACGGCGCAACCTACTCTCCCAAAGAGCTCCAGAAGCGGCTGTTCGGCGAAGAATACAACCCCGAATGGCTGGTCAAATACTTGCAAGAGAAGTATACGGCCTGAGCTGGCCGAAATCCTTCCGCCGCAAATCCGTCCACAAATAATAATAGAGTTACGACGAGAGCTAATGATGCTGTGACAAGTCATGCCTAAACGTGAAGTCAAGCCTAAACGTGACCCGCCAGTAGCGGCAGTACTTTCCCTTCTAGTTCCTGGGTTAGGGCAGATGTACGCTGGCAGACCAGAACGCGGCGCATCAATCCTCGTCGCTGGAATAATAGTCGGGACGCTAGCGCTGATATGGCAGACTCTCTTCATCTCATTCAGGTCGACTGGAGGTTTCTTCCCCTATAGACTCGCTCTCACAATTTACGCCCTAGTTTTCTGGATTTGGCAGGTAATCGACGCATACAAACTGGCAAAATAAACGCCCCCGCCTCCGATGACTCGAAAGGTTCCCAGATATTTGTTAGTGGGCTCTCCGTGGGTGGGGAATTAGTGCAAAATATAATCATGCTTACGGGCTTTTGTTCGGCGAGACGCGCCACCTAGTGAGAACTCATATTTCTCTGAAAGTATCGATTGCCCCTTGTGAACTGAATCGAATGAAATAGCGAAAGGCTTGAAGCCCCAATCGGGCTGTGCATTCCCTACCTTTCTGGTCTCCTGTTATTCTGACCTCGTCGATCGTCTTCCAACCCGTTCTACGTTTGACTTCTTCAATCATGTTTCGGAATTCGACCTCACATATCTCACAGCAGAAGAACATTTTCTGTCCTTCCACTTCGGCCCAGTGGTTGCCCCAAGTCGATTCGCAGATGGCGCAGCCCTTAGGAACTTTCAAACTGTTTCGCCCTTTCTAAGCGAGCCATCAAATACCGGTCAAATGCGTCAATCGACCTAAGGAATGTGGCCTGAACGTTCTCAGCTGTACCCAAGTCGCCAGAATATTTCTCAATCAAGTCCATGGCTTCTTCGGAATGTTCAACATCAGCCTCGTAGCCCTCTCTAAGGAAGTTCTTCGTGGCGTCCGTGACCTCGTTTCCGCTCAGTATTGACCGGTCAAAGTAGCTCATCTTCGCTCCTTCCCCCCTCAGGTTGCGGTTAGCTATCAGCTCCAATGGATGCATCGCGGCCATCGTCTCCAACCAATGCTCCTTCTCAGCAATCTCGTTCCATGTCCTGGTCGCCGATGCAGTGTCGGATAGCGGATCCGTCCCGAGGATCTTGTCTCTAGGCAAACCGAGGCTTTCGCCCATTCGTATGAGCAGTTCGTAGTGTGAGGGTTTGTCGGGCCCGTTTCCGCCGAACTCTGTATTGATGTTGTCCAATTCGTAGAGCGTAACGTCCACTTTGTCCGTTTTCGCGATAATGTATGCGCAGCTGCGTGTCCATTGCCGTAGGAAATGCTGGTGTTCGACCACATAGCCTAACAGAGTTGCTTTGGATGGGTGCTGTAGGACAAGTACGAAGGGGTGCGGTTTCTCTCCATAGAACCGCTCGATGAATCTCTTCTTCATCCATCCCTTTGTTCCGATCGCCCGGAAGTCGAGGTAGACTCGAAGCTGTTTTGAGAGCTCGGACGCATCCGTCTTTTTCCTTGTGATGTTCTTGTTGAGCCACATTACGTGACCAGGGTCGCTTCTTTCCGCCGACTCATAGAAATGATGGGCGAGGCTATCGTAATCCCCGGCTTGAAAGGTCGTTCCGCAGACGGCACATTTAGTCATACTAGGGCCTCACATTCACGTATTCAGAGAGGGAAGGTATCAGGCAAACGGCTTCTAAGTTCCTTATACTCGGTGCCGCCTGTTTCCCTGAGCCGTGTTAGGATTTCCTTAACCTCTTCCGGGCTTAGCCCGCGAGCAGAACCAACCATACCCACCGTATCTTCGAAGTCAGCATGGCAAGTGTGATAGCAGTTGACCATACCTTGAAGCAACTCACGCTCACTTGGAGTCATCCAATTCCTTCCTCTTAGGTTAGGCCGACCTCGCTTGAGGACTGCCACCCACGCCTTTTTGAATCTATAGCGCTGTAAGTGGGGGTAGAGTGATTGGCGTTGGAAACTGCTAGACATCCTAGGCCACGGATTGAGTCCCTGTCGGATTTGATTTTCGGACTCGCCTTGTCGGTGGCAACAATTTCCCTAATAATCAAGCTACCTAAGACCCCAGGTGGCATACTCTTCGATGTCGTGGAATTCGGATTTAGCTTCCTAATTCTCATCTCAGTGTGGGTGAGCTACACCAGCATCATGTCTGTTCTTCCTTTAGAGGAAATGACCACAGTCATACTAAACATCGTCATGCTCTTTCTCGTGTCTATCGAGCCATACCTATTTTACTTGAACGTCGTCTTCGACTTTTCGGGCCATCCCGCCCTCCTAGACGCCGCTTCAATAGCCTACGCCCTTGACATGGCAGGGTTAATGGCGATACTCGCACTATTCACCCATCAATTGACCATTGAGGACAGAAAACTTCTCCCACAAAACCTACTCGCCAAGTATAGGCGAATCAGGACCATCTTGTTCTTTTCGGCGGGCCTTTTCGCCCTAACAATAGCACCCATCTTTTGGAGCTGGACCATACTGAGTACCCCCTTGAGATTCTACCTCTGGTTTGCCCCGCTAGTCCTATCTTCGGTGAGGCGGGTCTCAGAGAAGAAAACAACAAAGGAATGAATAGCTCGTCTATTGTTGCGCACACACACTTTCTAACGACGAACGACGACGGTTCAAATTACGTTGCCCGCACCATTAGACCCACACACACAGAAAATTACTCTACCGACGACGGTTCAAATTTGCCTCCCTGCATTAATAGTACCGCACACTTACTCTCTAGACAGCAACGGTTGATAGCCTGAGCTGCGTTACCCCACGTGTCTTCATGATGTTCTTTGCCAATGCTTGAATGCGCTCCATTCTCCCCTTGACGGATATTATCTCCAGACACCGAGTTTCGTCAAGATGAATGTGAGTAGTTGAGTTCACGATGTCGCGGAATTGATGTTGGATGTCCGTCAAGGCTTCTTGAAGACCATGTGATTCATGGTTGTAAGTCAGCAAGATCGTTCCTGCTCCGGGTGTTCCTGCTTCCTTTCTCCAAGAGTATTCTGTGATGAAGTTCCTCATTGCGATCTGCAGGGCCGTCGACCGATCCTTGTACCCGAGTGTTCTGAGGGAATCGTCAAATTGCTCTAGTAGTGCCGGCGGCGTTGAGAAACTAATCCTTTCTACCCTAACCAAGGCGGGTTATCTCCAACATCTTGGAATTGGTCAGTACTTTTTAATATCATTATTACGATTCGGTGAAACGGTAATACTTTGCAATCGATGAACAGCAGGCTTGTGGCGTTCACGGCTGGGATTAGTGCGGTGACAGTTGTGCTTAGTCTTTTAATGGTACCATTCCTGTTCGGAACGGGAATCCACTTTTTTCAAACAGGCATAATGTTGGCTGGAGTTGCGGGTGGTCCTCTATCCGGACTCATCACGGGCTTAGTTGGAGGGTCATATGTGGCTATGATTAGGTCAGACCCGACGATCGTGGTCGGAAACGGGCTCTTGGGGTTGTTCATTGCGGTCTTTTCCCGCAAGCTCCGACCCGTATTGGCAGGTTTGGTTGCGTGGGTCTTGATTCAGGCTCCGTGGATTTATCTCGTTGATACATTAGTTCTTCATGTTCCAGCTGTGGCTGTGCAGACTATTCTGGCTCTCTTGACTGTTGAGAATGTGATTTGCGCTGCTGTTGTTGATATTCTCACTAGGCGTTTTCATCTTGGGGATCTTCTCTTGCGCAAGTGGGCACCACCGTGACAAAGAAACGAGCCTCAGGCCGCCAGCGTCTGCTGAAGGAGGGCGTGGATTTTCATGGTCACCTAGGTCCGTACCTAGTATTTGGTCTTCGGATGGGCGTGATAGCCATTCAAAGGTTGAAGCCTAAGCGACTTCATGAGTTATCTGCGACAGTTTGGACCAGGAAATCGCCACCGGAATCCTGCATGCTAGATGGTATTCAGGTATCCAGTGGCTGCACTTTAGGCAAGGGAAATATCATAGTAAAAGAGTCTCAACGCATCAAAGTAAGATTTCGAAAGGGCAACCGCGTCATCCTAATTGGCCCCACCGAGAAAACCGCCGCCCTACTCTCTCGAGTCTCCGCAAGTTCGCCTCAACGCGAGGTTCAAGAAATCGCACTTGCCCTTCATCGAATGCCTGACCACGAACTCTTCACCGTCGAATGATATTATCGCGTGTATGCCGTAGTTGGTTCGACTGACAGAAAGTTTGTGTGCGTCTGGTCGTGCGCACACACACATGAAGTGACCGACTGACGACCGGGGGCCTATTTCAGCTCTTGAACCAGTTCCGCAAAAAATCTGGGTGATTCTATCGATTCTTCCTAAGTGTGTTTCGCGTTAGTGGCGGTCGTCTGGTTTCTTGCTTCCTTGATCTCCGTCTTGATTCTTTCCCGCGTTAGTCCCGCTGACCTAGCGCTCCTGAAAATTTTGTTTCTCAACTCTTTGCAGGAATCTCTCAGTGCAAGATAGCGCAGTGATTTGTCGCCGTTGCCATTCTTAATTTCTTCGAACAGGCCGTCACACTCATTTTCCCGTTCAGCCAAGTCATGGATTCTGTTGTCGAACTCATGAAAACCTGTCGTCATCACAATCACAGCCTCATTGGGCTGGTTGGTATAAAGTACTTGGGCCAACTAGAATCGCATAAACAGGTGAATCATTGTTTCAGGTTGCCGTGAAAGCTGCTATCAGTCGTCAACTTTGCATCTATGTGTCAGCTGATTTTCGATTTGATGTCTTGCGTCTGATTACTCCGTATGCGACTGTTCCATCCTGCACCAGTGGTCGTCTGTGGTCTTTGTGTACCTTCCATTCTGCGCGAAAAGGAGCGCCAGAACAAATACGCCAGAGCAATAACCACGATGATTATGAGAACGGCAACCCACTCGTAACTGGTTAGAACCATAATCATTGCGTCAGCGTGTTGCGTTTTAAGCACGCTGTCTAATTTCCGAAAGGAGAAGAACCGATGAAATAGGGGATGGGAGGCGTCGTTGACTAGTGTCGTTACGACTACTACCGAGAGTCAGCTTACGATCCCCACCTGTTAGTGGAAGTATCTTCTACAACTGTAGAGCTGAGGATCTAGGCGATAGTTATCAGCGAGAACCGCTGTACTTTGCTTCTATGTCCAAACGCAGAGAACCACGTTGGCTTGATTATTACAAAGCGACTTCAAAGCGTCCTCCTTACGAAACCCTGCAAAAAGCACTTTCTTCGTTTGACGCTGAACCGTCACGAAAGAAGATGCGTTTTGCGATTGATTTGGGATGTGGAGGTGGTCGGGATACGTCAGAGTTGCTGCGACGAGGCTGGAAAGTGCTGGCTGTAGACAGTGAGGCTGGAGCGATTAGATGGATCCGATCTAACGTATCCCCAACGCATAGAGAGCAACTAAGAACCCGTGTGACTTCATTCGAGAGATCATCCTTACCCAGATGTGATCTTGTAAATGCAAGTTACAGCCTACCGTTTTGCTCACCGAAACGGTTCCATTCTTTCTGGCGAAAGATCGTAACCTCGATTCGTACTGGAGGAAGGCTTTCAGGCCATTTCTTCGGCGTTCACGATGATTGGGCTCGCAGTTCAAATGGGACATTTCATACCGCTAAGCAAGTTAAGGCACTACTGCGTCCATTTGAGATCGAATTCTTTCTCGAACAGGAGAAAGATGACAGGCCAGCACTTCATGAACGAAGGAAGCATTGGCACGTATTTTCCGTTGTAGCGCGAAAACGCTGATTTGTGTGTGTGCCCGCCACTCCTGACGTTGGCTCATGATCCAATCAATCAAGTTGGTGCGACGCGGGGCAAATGCGCTCTCATGCCATGCCTCTGTGCTTCTATCTCGGTCTTCTTGTCCTGATCCTCTACTCCCACACCTGATTGTCTGCTGCCATACTTGTCAACGTGGCAAATCTCCTCCAACCGCTTTCTTTGCTTCTCTACACTATACGCAGGCACACCTATGGGCAACAAAGAAATCACGCGGATTTTTTCAGGTATGTTCAGAACCTCCTTGATTCTATGCTCGACTGATTTCCTATCGTTCATAAGACTAAATATCCCGACCCAATAGGTCGCTAACCCCAGGCTATGTGCTGCCAGAGCCATGTTCTGTGTTGCTACAGCACCGTCTTCAATGAAGTGATATTGATCTTTCTCGGGATCCACACATGTTGCGATGATTGTGTGCGCTCCTTCTATTCCTGCATGCGCAGCCATAGTTTCCTTAGCTATCTCGACAACCTCCTGCTTCAATTTGCTATCAGTTACGGTGATGAATTCCCATGGCTGACTATTCGCATATGACGGAGCCCAACGACCCGCCTCCAAAATGGAAGTAATCTTCTCAGTAGGGACTGCCTCAGGCTTGAACTGATAGATACTGCGTCGCTGCATAATGGCATCCAGTACTTCATTCCCCATTGCTCGAACACACAACTCCGAAAGTGCATCACGATCGCACACAAATTTACTTTACGGTTCTGTTGGAATTTGGAATTTGTATACACACAAAATTACATGAACGACGCCGGTTTGTGTGTGTGGGTCTACTGGTGCGCACACACACCACTTGAACGCCACGCAGAAGACCATCCGCGGAGACGAAAGCATAGTCTACAGACTTTTCATAGGTGTCGGTTTAATGGTGCGAGCCACGTAACTTGAATCGTTGTTCGTACCGTTTTGTGTGGGTGAACCACTAAAGCGAGAGTCTTTCCAGTTTCACTTCTTCCAAAACGTGAGCAATGCAATGATGACTACAATGTACGCAATTGCCCGGACTGCTATGAGCGGAACTGTTAGAGTGGCAGCAAGGTCAAGCAAGGTTGCCAGGTGAGAGATAGCGAAAAGGCCGAAAGCTATGCCGATGTAGAGAGTCATGACGTTCTTCTTCCTGCCATACAGCGCAACGCCCAAGACGAATATTATGATAGTTAGGACGAAGTTCATTACGGTTGTGGGATCGAAACCCATCGCTCATCGTTCGGCTAGGAACACGCCGAATCATTATACGTTAATTCTTCATAGATTCTATTTTGTATAGACCCGGAAGTCTCCGGTATTACTAAACCGGTTGAGAAGAGACCTTAGCTCGATAAAGCATCAGCCCTGAACCAAATTGCCAGAAATTTGTGCGTGCGGGTCTAGTGGTACGCACACACGCACTAAAACGACGGTTCAATTCTGGTCGTCCGCACCGCTAGAGCCACACGCATCCTGAGAGTGGATAGGTTTAGACCGTAGCGGTTACAATTCCGACTCTTTGCCGTATCTTGAGACCGTCGTGACGACCTCGGAAATATAGTGTATCAGCGTCCGAAGCCGAAAGAAATGATACGGTCGAAAAACCTAACTCTTGCAATTTGTGGGCCAAGTCGTCTGGCTCGAAAAAGGTACGCCATGGTTCTCCGTGTGCTGCAGCGAATGCCGTGAATGCGGCAAGCAAGGGTTCACGTCCGATTTCCTTCACTGTAGACGCCGGAGATGCAAACGTGAAGACAATCTCACTCGATTTTGGCAGCGAACTTGCAAACCTGAATACTGCATCAATCGCGTCCGTGCTTAGATACATCGTCACACCGAGCCATGAAAGAAACGCGGGTTTCCCAAAATCGAAGCTGCTTCTGCGCAAACAATCACGGAGAGAAATGGTCTCGAAATCACAAGCGATTAGCTCGACATTCGACGGAACCTCAATCCCAGCCATGGCCAACCGTTCGCGCTTCGAACACTGGCTCGTTGATTGATCTACTTCGAAAATCCGCAATACTCTCGCCCAATGAGGTTGTCGATATGGGAACGTGTCGAGGCCAGCGCCCAATATCAGGTATTGCTGAACACCATTCTCTACCGCGTCGGCCAAGCGGTCCTCCGTGTACCGGCTGCGCACTACTACATGCGAGCGTAACGCGTTCATCCTAGCTGTCCGGAACTTATCCGGGTTCAAGCGAACATAGTCAAGGGTCGGTGCGTCGAGAAGTCGAAGCACGATAGGGTCGTTGAGAATCTTTGGTTCTTCATCGATGAGCTGGTGGACAGCGCGCAATATTGCGGCACGAAACGCGGTATTGTCGGGATGGCGTTCCATCGCGCAATTCCACCAGAAGAAGACTAAGTGGGATAGATTTACACAAATCTATTACAGTGTGTGTGGGTCTAATGGTGCGGGCAATCAGAATTGAACTCCTGTAATTACGGTGCACGCGCGCTTTCATCCGTAATTGACGTTAATCTTAGAAACGGCTTTTCCGGTATTTGCCAGACGTTGGTCTGGAACCGATGGTGTGGCGGGCCCGCGGGGATTCGAACCCCGGACCCCAGGCGTCCCCCGCTTTTTACAAAGCGTTTAGAGGGCCTGTGCTTTAGATGCTCAACCTGCAAGCACTATCCAGACTGAGCTACGAGCCCGAACTCGGACTACAAGCTCTTCTAGCTTAAAGCTTGCAGTGCCCACTACTCGACGAAGATTGCAGGCCTGTATGGTTCAGCTAATTTCGCGCGGCCTTTCGGATCATACATCCCTTCCTCGTCTTCGCCGTGGACCTGAACCTCAACCTTCAATTCCCTAGCGAAAAAGTCCCGCGCTTCATCAAACGCTTTCCTTTCGTCAATCTCTCCTATCTTCAGTCTTCGTTCGCGCAATTCGGCGGGCATTGTTCTTGCTTGCTGGATTATCTTCACAGCAAATTTCGGTAGGTCTTTCGCTGAAGATGCTTTTGCAGCGAGCATGTCTCTGATTAGCCCGTTCAGCGTTTCAGGTTGCGAGTTAGCTCTAGTCAAGGCTTCGCCGTAGACTCGCCACTTCCACTTGGCGGCGGTGTAATAGTGCACTCTCTTTGGCGCGATCTTTGTAGTAGCTATAATTTCTTGAGTGTCATCGAGCGTCTGCCTCACGAGCACCTCCAATTCATTAGATTTCTCATCAACCATTAGTTCCTTGAATTCCGGCCATTCTGAAGTTGACACGAAGCCGCGTTGGTCAACTCTTCGCCAGGCTTCCTCAGCTAGATGGGGTGAGAAAGGTGCCATCAATCGAATCCAAATTGAGATGAAACCTTTGACCGTGGGCGAATCAGGTCTAGCAGCGCGTCGCTCGTACCACCGCAGGTCGTTCCACACGTCATACAGGGCGGCGGCCAACGCCGTGCGAGTCTTCATTTTCTCGATAGCTTCAGAAACCGCCCTAACCTTAGAGTTGATTCGGCCCATTAGCCAGTTTTCCAGATGGCCATTTGAAGTCCGCTGGTCAGGCCTCGCGGCGATTTCTTCAGTTAGACTCAGGAAGGCTTCCAGCCTACCCCTGACATCACGAACGTTTTCGGAACGCCAATCTGGGTCGTCCATCCCTTCGGCGGCCAATAGGGCGGTGCAGCGTACTGCATCCGCTCCATATTCGTCGCAGGCCTTCCAAATCGGAATGAAGTTACCCTGGGACTTGTGCATCGGGCGGCCTTCCGCAAGCATGAAACCGTTTACACCAATCGCGCGAGGCCAAAAGCGCTGTTCGAAGAGGGCAACGTGTTGGAAAACGAAGAAACTAAGGTGATTGCCCACCAAGTCCTTGCCTGAGTTGCGTAAATCGACTGGGTACCAGTACAGAAACTCTTCTCGTATCTTCTCCAAGACTCTTCGGTCTGCACCGGTTTGCTTGCTCAGTTCTTCAGGCTTCCCCGCCCCGTAGAATACGAAATCGAAAACCTCAGGGATGAGCTGCTCGGCTTTGATGTCCCCTGCATTGACAAATTTGCTCACCATGTAGTACGCCATGTAAATCGTTGAGTCGCTAAGCGTCTCTACGATCCAGTCCGGACTCCAGGGAAGAGGTGTGCCTAGTCCTCTTTTTCGCGCGCAAGGCCAGTCTTGCAGCCAATCGATAATGCTGTTGATCCATGGTCTAGCCTCCTCTGGATAAAATGCCATCTTGGAAATTGCCCCGTGTGTCCGTTCTTTCCATTCTGGGTCAGAGTACTTCAGGAACCATTGGTCCGCCAGGATTTTTGCTACACATTCAGTTGTGCATCGGCAAACAACGCGCTGCGGCAGCTCGTACATTACGTCCGCGATTCCCTTTCTTCTGAATTCAGCCACAAGAGATTGCTTGACGTTCGCAACCTTCTGCTTGGAGTAGGGGCCACAACCATCTTTGAGAAAACCGCTGTGAAATTCTGCCTTGTAAATTTCCTTCGTCGCTTCTTCAGCTAACGGGTCGTTTTGGTCACGAATTCTCATGCGGTCAACGATCTCTATTGCTGGGAATTCACCGTAGCCTTCGACCGATATTATTGAGATGGGTTGAATCGCTGAAACTTCATCAGGCTTAACGGCGAAGCCCTCCACGGTCGCCGGATTCTTCTGAATGTCTCTTAATGCAAGCCAGTCGAACGGGGCGTGTGCGGGAACGCTGTACACCAAGCCGGACGCGTTATTTGTGTTCACGAATGTTCCAGGTAAGATCAATAGCTCTCTGTTCTGAATGGGGTCAAAGCATTTCTTGCCCACAAGTTCAGCGCCCTTCAGGTTCCTGATAACGGTGACATTTTTCAGCTGGTTGCGGAATTTTTCTGATGCGGGTCTGCTTATGATCCAATGTTCTCCGTTCACGTCGGCCTCGACGTACTCACCGTGAGGGTTGACCCAGAGATTAGTGACGCCGTAGATTGTCTCGGGCCTGAAAGTTGCGCAGGGCAAGAAGATTTCTCCCATCTTGAACTTCATTAGAATGAATTCTTCCGGTCTGACTCCTTCGCCCTCCAGTCTATCGTGATCGCCCGTTGGGCTTTCGTCTTTCGGGCACCAGACTACAGGGTGTGTACCTTTGATGACATACCCCTTGTCTCGAAGGCGCAGGTATTGCCAAACAACAAATTTGCTGAAAGCCTCGTCCAGAGAACTTGTGTGAAAGTCTCTTCGCCAATCTACCGATATCCCCAAACGCTTTATCGCGTCACGATTGACGTCAGTGTAATACTTCGCCATATACGCGGGGTCAACAAACTTCTTCAGATGTTCCTCTGGGACCTCGTCTACCTCCCTGATCGGTCGAATGAATTCTTCGTCTCCCATTTTGATGCGCTCAGCCGCGCCGGCAAGCGGCTTGCCAGTCCAATGCCAAGCCCACGGGTAGAGGACGTTGAGCCCACACATCCGTTTGTAGCGCGCGTACACGTCGATTCTAGCGGCTGTGAAGCCGCTCCCGACGTGCAAGGGCCCGCTCATGTATGCGAAGGGAAATGTGACGAAACATTTCGGCCGCTTCGGGTCGGGGTCGGCCTCGAAAATTTTGGCCTTAGCCCATTCTTCCCGCCATTTCTTGTCCAACGCTAGCCAGTCAACAGGCATGATTATCACTTGGTCAACATTGCTTTCAGCGCCGATTCCGAGTTCCGCATTACTTCGTTAACCGCATTCAGGTTTGTTCCGCCGCCTTGGCCGAAGTAGTCTTTGCCCCCGCCACCGCCGCCGAGCATTGCGGCAAGCTTGCTGGCAAGCTTCCCCGCGTTCACACCCTGCGCAATTGCATCTTTTCCTGCACCGACGAAGACCCTGGCCGAATCCTTGACGAGGATTAATACAATGACCGCGCTCGGTTCTTTCTCAACAATTTTGTTGTTCAACGCGACTAAATCGCTCTCTTCACCACGATCATATTTTGCAGAGCACATCTTTATGCGGCCGACCGTCTTCGTAGACTGCAGAAGTTTTGCGGCCTCTTGCTCCGCCCATTGTTTGGATAGTTCTTCGAGGCGTTTAGCCAGTTTTGTTCTTTCTTCAACGAGGGTCTGAACGTATTGGTCTACTTTTTCGATGGGCGCTTCGACGATCGTTGAAATGTTTTTGATTTTCTTCTCCTGTTCTTGGAAGGCGCGTAGAGCTTGAGTGCCTGCGGCGAATATTATTCGTTCTACGCCGTCCTGAATGCGCTCTGTGTGCAGAATCTTGATGGTCCCAATCTGTCCTGTCCTAGTGCAATGCGTTCCGCCGCATGCTTCCACGTCCCAATCGCCAATCTTGATTACTCGTACTTCACGGCCGGGCACAACGCCTCCTTGGTAGAGCTTGAACCCATAAGCCTGCTCAGCCTTCTCCCTGGGCAGCCATTCGGACTCTACGGGGATATCTTGGAGGGCTACTTCCGTTGCAAGCCTTTCAATTTCTCTTACCTGTTCCTCCGTGATTCTCTCGTAATGCGATATGTCAATTCGGCTGGAATCAACGCCCTTCTGCGCGCCGGCCTGCCAAGCATGTTGACCCAGCACCCTCCTAGCCGCACCCAAAACCAAATGGGTGCCTGTATGATGACGCATCAAACTGATGCGCCTGTTCCATTCAATTGAACCTCGCACGATTTCCCCAATGCGCGGGGGCTTACCTTCTATTTGGTGGACTATGATTCGGGTAACCTTCTGTGTATCAACGACTTTGATTGGCCCATTAGAGGTCTGAAAGACTCCGATATCGCCGGGTTGGCCCCCACCTTCGGGGTAGAAGCAGGTTTGGTCCAAGACGACGAACTTGTTTTCGAGGATCGCGATTACTTTTCCTTCGAACTCTTTCTGGAAAGGGTCTTTGTAGTATAATTGGGCAGTGTCCTGGAGCCCGCTGACTTTGTCCTTCAGTGAGTCAATCACTTTCGATTCTGTTTCTTCCTCTGAAACGCGCTTTACAGACAAATGCTTCTGGGCGACCATTCCATAGAAGTTTCCCGGAGGATCCACCGATACCCCTAGCGGTTCTGCTATCTCTCGCACTATGTCCGGAACCATTCCGTGAGAGTCATACAAGTCAACAAGAGTTTGCGGCGGGATTTCTTTAAGTCCCTTCGTTTTCAGGTCACTTGCAATTTTCTTTACTAGATCTGAGCCCCGTTCGATTGTTTTTCGATACTTGGATTCTTCTGACTTGATTTCTTCTGCTATCTCACGTTTCATTCCTTTTAGCTGAGGGAAGTCGCCACCCCAATAGTCTACTTGGGCGTCGATTATGTCCAGCATCTTATCCTCAATGCCCAACTGGCGCAGCATTCGGTAGGTCCGTCGAATCAGCAAACGCGTGAGGTAGCCTGCTTCAACGTTTGAAGGAACAACGCCCTCTGACAGTAGGAAGGCAATTGCCTTTGTGTGATCGGCAACCGCCATCGCGCTTTCAATCGGCGTAAGAGCCTTCTCGAGCTCCCTCCAATCCATGCCTATGCTTTCGGCAACTTTCTTTCGAGCATCAGTACGGCTCTCGTTGCGTTCGATGTTCATGTAACTCGAATACGGAACCACTTTTGCAACCAGCTTCTCGTCATACTTGAGATTCGCTAGTTGGAAGATTCTGTCTAGTACCTGACCGTAAAGGACCTCGAAAGCGCTGGCTGTTCCCTGGCTTAACCATGCCCAACGCTCTATCCCGTATCCCGTGTCGACGGTTCGGATCGGGAGTTTGACGAGCTGATCGCCCTGAACCTTGTACTGCATAAAGACTAGGGTAGAGATTTCTAGTCCGGCGCTAAGACACTCAAGGTCGGGACCAGCGTTTCCACCCCCTGACCAGAAATGCTCCTTGTATGAAACCGATTCCGACTTCAGACCGAACTCTTCAGTGGCCAGCTCGTGGTGGTAACGGATTGTCTGGTCCATCCAGTAGACCTCCTTGTCAGGGTAGTTGAAGGCGTGAGCGCCTCCCATTTCGAACATTAGCTCATGGCGCCCCAATGTTGGGCCGACATTGTCTATGTCCGTGAACCTGATGGATGGCTGACTGACGACGAGGGGGTTTGCTGGTGGCGGAATCATACCTTCGGTAACGTAGGGCTGGAAATCGTAGATCGACGCTCCCACAAGGAAGACGTCATCTCGCCACCGTGCCACAACAGGGTACGGGTTGATCCTTTTGTGTCCATTCCGTTCAAAGAATGACAAGAATAATTCACGCATGTCATGAATCGAGTACCGCCGCTTAGCCGGAGGTTTCCCAATAAACGAGTATCGAACGCACGGGCTGTCGCCACAGAATTTCTCGTCAGGCTTCTGAGTCCAGAAGTAACCTTTGCAGCATTCACACTGCTTGCGCTGAAACCCATTCTCCTTGAAGAACGGGACGGCGAATTCTTTCTCATTAATCTCCATTTGACATACCTCGGTTCTTGACGGTTCTCACGACCCTCTTGAGTCGACACCTAAGTAGATAGGTGCCATGCGTCTCCTATATTTTGACCGGGTCGTTGACACCGAATCCTGGGTCAAATGTTCTCGTGGAGAAGGTGGGGTAGAGCACGGGATTCTGACAATTCACTGTTACCATAAGCTACCTATGCGTGTGTTGAGGCCTTGTTCTCGAGTTTCTCAAGTCTAACCTTCAACTCAGAGATTTCAGTCAACATTTCTTTGGCGAAGTTCACGAGAGCGTAGGGTAACTCGTTCGTATTCAGCGACAGTGTTTCAGTTTCTTCAAGATCGGATTCGCGCAGTTTCTGCTTTGTTCGGCGAACCATGAACGGAGCGACGGGTTCAACGTTCTGCGCAACCCAGCCCAGCAGGCGCGAGTGACCCAACACGAGACAAGACAGTGTCTACTTGGTAGAAAAGTGGAACATTCGTCCTTTTTGATTTCTCCTCCAAGCCGCGTTAAATACTGAGAGCGCCTAAGGTTGGGTTAATTGTTGGAGGTGAATTGAGTTGGCGAGCAAGAAACGCAAGGTCAAGATGAAAGTAGAGGGTCGTGAGGCAAGGGACACAACTGAATACGTAGCATAAGGAAGCTACGTGTGGCGGGTGATTCTCCCGCCCTTTCCGACTTTTGTTTTACTCGGTAAGATTCTGCGTCAGCCGTAGCGTTCCCGTTTCTTGGCCTCTGTCAGTATCCGTAAACCTTCCTTACTTTCAGAAGGAATCTAGGGAGTAGATGACGAAACGGTTTCTGGTCAAGTTATCGTTGGTTAGATCTGGTGGGGCGGGAATATTCCCTCCTGGAACCTGAATCTTGTGGGACGCTGCCTTGCTTCCCGCACCAAGATTGATGAAGATTGTAGAGGCGCTTTCCTTCCGCATCGTTTGTGAATTTAGCCCCGCACCTGCAGACAGTGTATTCCTCAGACAAAGAACCGTCAGCACCTAGCCGACGAAACAAGGTTAACGTAGCCGTAAAAGGTTAAGCCACATCCTCCAACCTGAATGTGTAGGACCAAAGATGCCATCATTTGTTATTCATGAACACTGGGCGACGGCCCACCATTTCGATTTCCGTTTGGAAATGGACGGCGTTCTGAAATCGTGGGCTGTCCCCAAAGGGCCCCCACTTGAGGCTGGGATCAAACGTCTCGCGGTAGCGGTGGATGACCATCCGATCGATTACGGCTCATTCGAGGGAACTATTCCGGAAGGCGGGTACGGCGCTGGAAAAGTCGTGATTTGGGACAAGGGAGAGTACACTCTCATTGAACGAGGACCCCGCTTACTACGCTTCGAACTTCACGGGAACAAGCTGAAGGGCGAGTATGCGCTCGTCTACTTCAAAGAAGAACGTGGCCAAGCACAGTGGTTACTATTGAGAAAAGGTGTGGTAACCACCTCGAAGCGGAAATAAAGGCAGGGATTGTTCGCTACAACCAGCCCAATAATGCGTCTTATCCCATGCAAGGTCGCTGAAGTTGTGGAACGCTGGCGGAAAACTGCCTCTTTGGCAATTGCGCTCCTAGTGCTTTCTGTTCCTTTGCCTTGGCTAACCGTGACTCTGAATCTGTCTCAGATCGAGCGTGGAGCACAGCAATATTCCATCTTCGGCGTTGACACTAAGGTCCTGCCTCCCACGGTTTCGAACTCGGTGTTCGTTTCCACTCCGTATTTTGCCGGGCTCTTGGACGTCCCTTACTTCGCGCTTTCTCTGCTATTGCTCATCCTCGCGTTGGTTTCGAGCGCGATCTCGGTCTTGATTAGGAAATCAAACTTTCAGATATTTGCTGCCGGTTCGGCACTCACTGCGGCCTGGTATTGGATCGATAACGTGAAGCGGCTGGATGAGTACTTGTACCTCCACAACTACCTATCCTCAGGCATGTGTTACATTGAATCGGAATGGGTCAGGTGCGTTTCCGCGGAGGTTGGTATTGGAACATATTTGGCGGCAGTTGCTGGCCTGGTCCTTCTTACAGGTTGGCTAATCGAGACCCAGGGCCAAAGTTGCTAAGCGCCGGATCACACCCCCTAGCTCTCGGGACGAACTGCCATCTCATTCGCCCGGAAGAAGTAAGTTCGTGACAGGAAGGATAGACTTGGCTTAGATTTCTCTAGAAGGGTATTTTCGATCTTGAACCGCTGCTCGGAGCACTAAAAACAAAGTGAAAGAGGACTAGGATGCGAGAGAGATCAAAGTAAAGGGTACAGGCAACTCAAGATCAACCGAAGAGGGCACCGAGGCCCGCTAGTGCTTCTTCGCCTTTCTTCTTCTCGTCTTCCGCCCCTTCTTTCTTGTCCTTCTTTCCTCCAGTTGGGGCTGCCGCTGCAGGTGCTGCGGCCACCGGTATGGCTTGCGCGGCTTTTAGGGCGTCGTCTATTTTGATTTCTGAGAGTGCCGCGACTAGGGCCTTGACTCTTGGCTCATCAGTCTTGACTCCGGCTGCTGTTAGAACTTTCTTTACGGTATCTTCGGTTATTTTGCCGCCTGCAGAGTGTAGCAGAAGAGCTGCGTAGACGTATTCCATTTTTCACACCGAAATTTGACAGGATTCCTGTGCTTACCAGAAGTCCCTCTTTTCAACCTTTTCCTTCAGCGGATGCAGCTGCTGCGGGCGCTGGTGGCGCTTGGGTCTCGCTTTGAGTTGTTGACGGAGGGGCGATCGCTTCAGGTTTCACGGCAGCAATCGCTGACGACAACGCATTCATGTTCGCGTAAGCCTTCTGGATGATAAAGTCCGCAGTTTGTTTCGTAAAGAAGCCTGACTCGACGCTGACGGCAACCGCCTGCCGATATGCTTTCGAGATAATTATGGGCGCAGTCTCTGGCAACATGATGTTTGCCTCAACCGCCACGCCCAAAGCCATCCTCGCGGCTGAGGAGAAATCAGACTTCATTTGGTCAAGGTCAAAGGCGAGATCGTTCGGGCCGAGAACTGAGCCGTTATCGAAAGCATATGAGAGCGCTAACCCCGCTTCCATCGGTTTCATTCCAAGCTTCGACAGAAGTGAGGCGGTCTTAACTGGAATCACATCCCCCTTCTCAACAACGACAGTGTCCTCTGCAACGAAGATACTGCCACCCTCGATCCGTGTTTTCACCTTAGCCTCGTTGAACTCGCTAATCACCGGACCAGGCTGTATTCCCGTGTTCCCGCCGGGGATCATGATATCGCTTGTCGCCACATCTCCGCCCTTTGCTTGAACCCTGACCTTGTTCTTGTTGAGAAAGATAATGAGCTCAAAGGGGTTCATTTGGGTGAAAATTAGTACCTTGGATCCGGTCAACGAATTTGCAAACTTATCAATACCTTTCTTTTCACCGGCTATCTTCTCGCTGGCTTTGCGTAGAATTGTATTCTTGGCAACAATCAGGTCCGCCTTGCCACGCAGCTTCTTGCGAATCTCTTGTATCTGCGATGAGCGCACTTTCTGCAGGTCGGCGACGGCTATAACTGAATATTCCTTAAGCAGTTCCGTTAGGTCTTCGTAAATTTCCTTTTTCCAGACTGCGACCTGCTGGGCTAACATTAATCATCACTTCGTCAGAGTGATCTTTACCGGTTTGCTCATCGTTGCCTTGATTAGGATTTCACCAACATTCTTGAAACCCCGCTCAAGCTTCTGTTCAATTCGAGAAACTACTGCCTGGATATTCTCCACTAGCTTCTCGTCTGGCATAGCTTCCGTCCCAACCCTACACTGAAGGACGGGCTGTTCTCGCATTCGAACACGAACCATCTTACGGTGGCCGGAGATGATTTGATCAATAGCCGCGTTAGGCTGGACCGGTGTGGGCATCTTGCCCCTTGGGCCGAGGAATGACCCTAGTGCCTTTCCTACAAGGGGCATTAGGGGGGCTTCCGCGATGAAGAAATCATAATCTTGAGCTAACTTCCGAGCCGATTTCTTGTCCTTGCTCAAGTTATCCATCTCCTGTCTGGTAACTAGCATGTCTGCGCCAGCCGCTTTGGCCCTGGTTCCCAAATCTCCTGACGCTATCACGCAAACCTTCAGTGCCTTATCCGGTGGATTCGGCAAGGTAATTGCTTCATTGATCCTGTTTTCGGGCCTCTTTAGGTCGACCTCTCGGAGGCGAACAACCAAATCTATGGACTGTGAGAACTTTCTCTTAGTTAGATTCTTACGTAGCTCACCGAGTGCCCTAACAATTTCATCCTTGGCAAGTGGCAATGAGGAGACCATCTAGTCAAATTTCTAAGGCGTCAATCCCCCTGCCTAATAAAAACGTTTTCAGCGCGGGCACCTGTTTCGCGACCTTCAGATTAATAGCGGACGCCGATGCCATAAGGCGAGGTCACGAATACGAATGTCAGAAGTGAAGAAGTTTAAGATTACAGGCGAGATCAGGAAGGGACGAACCAAAATCCCGTTTTCCGTCGAATTCAACGCGCTGAAAGAAGAACACGCCCTCCAGCGCCTCTATTCTGAAATGGGCAGCAGACACCGCGCTAGAAGATTTGAAGTTAGGATAGCGAAAATCCAATCCGCCCACCTAGAGGCAGCGCAGGCCAAGGAATAGGAATGTCATCCCCCCAACCAAGGGAAGAAGACATAGTCAGGCAACTAGCCACCGAGATTCGCATCCTAGAAGGGTCCATCGGGGCTTTGCAATCCAGACTTGATATTGTCCGAGCAGCGATCAACGAGGTTACATTGGCATTCAACACCCTCGATGGCCTGAAGAAACTACAAGAAGGCGATTCCACGCTCGTCCCGGTCGGAGCCGGTTCATACGTGAGAATGAAAATTGCGGATTCCAAGAAGTTGGTTATGGGTATAGGAGCAGGAGCTGCGATGGAGAAAGACGTGGAAAGCTCTGTAGGCGAGCTGAAAGGTAGACTTGAGGAATTAGATAAAGCACGAACATCTATTCAACAACAATTAGACCAAACCATTGGCCGATACCAACAAGACCGCGATGCCCTCGAGGAACTCCTAAGACACCAGGGGACAACAGCACAGGCTCCGAGCTGAGTTGAGACGAAGTCCTGAAATCTCCGCGTAGAACCCTACAGGAGACAAACTTTAGCCCCGGTTCTCATTAGTGACATAAAGTGTTCGAGAAACTCAAATCAGGCGTCAATAGTCTAGTTCAGAAGATTTCGCAGAAAGAACTTTCTGATCAAGACATCTCAAAGATCCTTGATGAGTTTCTACTGGCCTTAGTCGAGAATAATGTTGCCTACTCAGTGGCCAAGCAGATATGCGACAACCTACATGAGAAACTCAGAGCCACCCAATTTCGAAGGTTCACAGACTCGACGGAACCAGCTAGGGGAGTGCTGCGAGAGGTCTTGCTTGAATTATTGAGGGGAAGCGGCGAGGAATCCTTCTACAAGGTTCTCAATGAAAGCAAAAATGCCCACAGACCGGCAATCATACTTTTCGTAGGAGTTAACGGGACCGGCAAGACGAGTTCCATCGCGAAAGTAGGCCATCTATTGCTTCGGAAGGGTTTCTCAGTCGTCGTGGCTGCCGCAGACACTTACCGAACTGGTTCCATAGAGCAGATTGAGGAACACGCTCGGCGAATCGGAATCAAGACTATCAAGCATGATTATGGCGCTGACGCTGCTGCGGTAGCATTCGACGCTGTGAATTATGCGATCGCACATGGCACTAACGTTGTCTTGATTGATACGGCAGGTAGAATGCAAACAAACAAGAACCTCTTGGAGGAAATGAAGAAAATTGCTCGAGTGGCCAAGCCGAACCTGACAATCCTTGTTGTCGACTCACTGACAGGTAACGATGCGGTTGAGCAAGGAAAATCCTTCTCGAACGCCGTGAACATCGACGGTGTCGTGCTGACTAAGTTGGACGCTGACGCAAAGGGTGGTAGCGCCATTTCTATTGCCGCCATTATGGGCAAGCCAATCCTTTTTGCAACCGTCGGGCAAAATTATGAGGACTTAGTTTCCTTCGAACCTGAACAAATGGTCGAGAAAATAATAAGTTGAAGCTGGCATGAGTTGACGGTTCTCATTGCCTCCTCCAAGCGTGACGTAGCAGCTCAAAACATTGCACGAGAGCTAATGCGGCTGAAAGGTTTTCAACCAGCCTCAGGTGTTCCTGACCTATTTCAAAACGGCAGTGTCTACCTGAAACTCGTTGAAACCGATGGCATATACACCGATAGCCTAGGCGTCGATTCAAAACCAGAAGCTGTTATCTTCGCTTCGAGGCACCGAAGCGAAAGCGGCGAACCAGCGCTGACGGTCCATTGGACTGGTAATAGTACAAGTCGTGCTGATTTCGGCGGCAAGCCCAAGAGCCTGTCCTTTGCAGACCCTCCTCGACTACGCGCAGCGTTGTTGGCGTTGGATAAGGCGCGTGAAGCCTTGAAGTTGAATTACGCAGTAACCCTTGAGGCTACTCACCATGGACCAACCGAGCTAGGAGTTCCAACGCTTTTCGTGGAAGTAGGTAGCACAGAAAAAGAATGGAATGATCCGCGGGCCGCGGTAGCGGCTAGTGAAGCCATATGGATGGCTGCAACGGCCCCGGTAAGCGGAACGGCGGCTGTTGGTTTCGGAGGAGGACACTACTGCAACAAGCAATGCATCGCGGTTAGGAATGACAACTACGCTTTCAGCCATATCCTCTCTAAGTATTTCTTTGAGGATTACGATGAACAAATGGTGCAGTTGGCTTTTGAGCGCACAATAGGAGAATGCCACACGGCCGTTGTCGATTGGAAAGGCATCCGCGGCGCGGAGCGATCGAAGCTCATAGAAACCCTGAAACGGCTGCACATCGAGGTTGTTCGTGTTTAACTCAAAGAATTGAATAAACATAAGAATATGACGGTCGGCCTTAGCGTTTCGCCAGCAGCTCCGTAGAAGCCTCCGAGCAATTTGCAGCCGTGGGAATAGAAAGTGATTCCGTCGAGCCTCGCGTCAAGTTTCATGCGCCCTTTTGTTGCTCGTTTCCGCTCAAAGTTAATTGGCGCAACGTGCGGCTCGGATCAATCTACAAAACCAGAACACGCTCTTATTTTCAAAGGTTAAAATAGCTGGCTTTTCACTTCAATCGACTTGATTCAACCGCGAACAATCTAGAAGGATATACGATATGAACGCACGCGAATTCCTGGATTCATCAAGAAGGCTTGTGCACGTTACCACGAAACCTTCACGGGATGAGATTTCGTTGATGGTGAAGATTAGTTTCCTAGGAGTTGCTATCGTGGGTTCGCTTGGATTCGTAATTCGAGTACTCTTTCTGTTCTTCAACCTATTGCCACAGACGCAGACTGGCGCCACCGGAGCCACGCCTTGATGAGCACCGAACACAAGATGCTCATCTACGCGGTCCGAACAACAAGTGGCCAGGAAAGGACGGTTGTGGACCTCGTTTCGTCAAGAATTGGCCTGAAGAAACTACCCATCGCCAGCGTCTTGGCCCCAGATATGGTCAAGGGGTATATCTTCGTCGAATCAGCAGGGCCTCACTATGTGGACGACTTGATTGCCGGCGTACGGCATGCTCGGGCGCGTACGAAGGGCGTAATATCGGCCGAAGCCCTCGACAGGTTCATCGTCAGCAAGCCTGTCATTGAAGACCTACGGAATGGTGATTCAGTAGAAGTGGTCAGTGGACCTTTCCGTGGGTTGAAAGCGCGAATCACGAATGTTGACAAACTCAAGGAAGAGGTAACCATAGAACTCTTGGAAGAAGGATTCGCAACCCTTCCGATCACCGTGCACGCGGATTACGTGAAACTAGTTAGCAGAGGCAATGTGGCTGAAGTTGGGCGACAAGAAGCAAGTTGAAGCATTACTGAACGGTGGAGAAGCCACCGCCGGTCCACCACTAGGACCAGCATTGGGGCCACTCGGAGTAAATGTGCTTCAGATCGTTAACAAGATCAATGAAATGACTAAGGCATATGCTGGTATGAAGGTCCCCGTCCGCGTCGTCGTGGACGTTGAAACGAAGGAATTTGAAGTCGAGATTGGGACGCCTACCACATCAGCCCTAATCGTGAAGGAACTTGGGATCTCCAAGGGCTCAGGCAATCCCAAAGCTGAGAAGGTGGGGAACCTCACGATGGACCAAGTGGCCAAAATTGCTGCGATGAAAATGCCAAGCAGCTACGCAAAATCTGTTAGGACGGCCGCTAAAGAGGTAATGGGAACTTGCGTCAGCCTCGGAATCACAATTGAAG
>Ga0208692_1000069_pt1 | contig 100156 bp, 86 predicted proteins | sample June2015DPH_20_1_3_FD_184721 | JGI IMG/M metagenome (GOLD analysis project Ga0208692, IMG submission 184721) | Peatland microbial communities from SPRUCE experiment site at the Marcell Experimental Forest, Minnesota, USA - June2015DPH_20_100... | ecosystem: Environmental > Terrestrial > Soil >... | reverse complement strand
GCGTAGTAGACGTCCATCGCGTCGAGCACGGCCCGAGGGAGCTGGGCCGAGGCGGCGGAGTCGAGGTAGACGAGCGGGTGGTCGCCGTTCCCGCGGGTGAGCAGCGGGAAGTCCTTCTTCAGCGCCCCGACGTCGAGGACCGAGGTCACTGCCGCCACGATTCGTAGCCCTCACGGTCGAGTCGCGCCGCGAGTTCCGGTCCTCCCGAATCGACGATCCGCCCGTCGATGAGGACGTGAATGACGTCCGGCTTGAGTTCGTCGAGGATCCGCCGGTAGTGGGTGACGACGACGATCCCGAGCCCGGGCCGGTGGGCGCGGACCTCGTCCACGCCGCGGGCGACGATGCGCACGCCGTCGATGTCGAGCCCCGAATCGGTCTCGTCGAGGATCGCAAGGTCCGGCTCCAAAAGCGCCATCTGGAGGATCTCGTTGCGCTTCTTCTCGCCCCCGGAGAAGCCGTCGTTCAGGTAGCGCGAGGCGAAGCCGACGTCCATGCCGAGGCGCTGCAGCCACTCGTGGATCTGGACGCGGACCTCGATCACCGAGACCTCGGTCTTCCGGCGTGCCGCGACGGCCTGGCGCAGGAACTGCGCGATAGGTACGCCGGGAATCTCCTCGGGATACTGGAAGGCGAGGAACATCCCCATCTTGGCGCGGGTATCCGGCGTCAGCCCGGTGATGTCCTCACCTTTGAAAAGGACCTTGCCCTTAGTGACCTTGAAGCCGGGACTGCCGAGCAGCACGTTGGCGAGGGTCGACTTGCCAGAGCCGTTCGGGCCCATCACCGCGTGGAGCTCGCCGGGCCGCACGACGAGGTCGACACCGTTGAGGATCTCGTTGTCGTCGGCCGAGGCGTGCAGGTCCTCGACGACGAGGAGCGGGTCGGCCAGGGCGGCGTCGGAGGTGTCGCCGACCAGGGGCGCGTTCTTCGCCGCGGTCACCGTCGCCATGCCCCCATGTTATTCGATCACCGGGATTTGCACTACACGTATAGGGGAAATTCCGCGCTCACCAACCTCGCCGGATCCACGCGTCGAGCTGGGGTCGTTCGTCGCCGATCGTCGTGTCGGCGCCGTGACCCGGCATGACGATCGTCTCGGGGGGCAGGGGGCCGAAGAGCCGCCCGTCGATCGAGGTGATGATCTGCGCGAAGTCGCCACCCGGGAAGGTCGTGTTGCCCGGCCCGCCGGGGAACAGGGTGTCGCCAGAGAGCAGCACCGGGGAGCTTTCGATGAGGAAACACATCGAACCCGGCGTGTGTCCGGGCGTGTGGATCGTGCGGATGCGCAACTGTCCCACGCTGATCACGGCGTCGTCGTCGAGCAGCAGGTCGTAGGAGGGGAGCATTGCGGCATCCTGCGCAGTGACGGCCACCTCGTAGCCAGCGTCGCGCAGCGCCGGGACCGCCTGGATGTGGTCCCAGTGGCCGTGCGTCTCGACGACCTTTCTGACCCCGAGCGCCCGGCACGTCTCCAGCAGCAGATCGTGTTCGTTCGCCGCGTCGACGAGGAGGGCCTCCCCGGTCGCCTTGCAACGGACGACGAAGACGTTGTTGGCGATCGGGCCGACGACGAGGCGATGGATCGCCACCTGGCCGTCCTCGTAGTGGAGCGACACGCATCACGCTACCGCCAGGCACGGCATCGCGGACGAGAGCCGGGGAGGGGGGTTACGGGGGCCTTGTTGTGCCGTCCGGCGGGACGCGCCCCAGGAGCCCACCTGTCAGAAGATTGGTGGAATCCATACCGTGCCGCCGCCGCCCTTCGATTCGACCGAGATGCGCTTGTCCCAGTATTTTTCGGCTACTCGCGTTCTGACTTGGTAGTCGGTCACCTCGGTGACTCTCAGCAGTTCGTAGTTAGCGGTCCGCGATTTGGCGCGGGCCGACAGGCCAAGGAGGAGGCGCGAGGGAGATGAGCGGGTCTCGGGCGGTCGCAGGAAGAGTCGCGGGCTGCGTGATGGTTACGGCGGCGCTGGCCGTCGCAGGGGTCGGCGCCTGGCCGTCGACTCCTTATGCGGGGGCGTCAGCCGCGCCAGATTTCTCGGTCGTCGCGGGAGGCACGAGCGCGACAGATACGCCCACTTCAGAAGGTTCCTCGGCGCTTTCAACGAGCCTCGAGCAACCTCAATCCGTCGCGGTGGACGCTCGCGGCAACGTTGTCATCTGCGACACGAATCGAAACGAGATTGAAGTGCTCGCCGAGAGCACATCAAACCCCGGTTACGTGATCGGGTCAGGGGCGGTTTGGGCTCCGGGATCGATGTACGTCATTGCCGGCAACGGATTGAATTCGCCGACTCCCGTCACGACGGGTTCGCAGGGACTATCTACAGCGATCGACTCTCCGGAAGGAGTAGCGATAGATAGCACCGGGAATGTTCTGATTGCTGACACTGGCGACTACGAAGTCGAAATTCTCGCAGTGAGCTTAAGTAATCCGGGATATGTGCTTGGCGCGAGCTCAATCTGGAATCGGGGATCTTTGTACGTCATTGCTGGTTTGGGCAAGTCAGATGCCAGCCCAACGCCCACGAGCGCGGGCGACATGGCAACTGCCGTTGGGCTTGATTTGCCCCGAGGTGTTCGCGTCGACAACGCCGGAAATGTCCTGATCGCAGACACCGGCCACGATCTTGTGGAGACCCTGGCAGTCGGTCCGGATTGCCCTAGCTACGCAAGAGAATCGGCGCTGACTTGGGATCGCGGTTACCTGTACGCCATTGCTGGAGGGGGTAGAGACGCCGCGACAGCGGAAGGCACGAACGGAACAGCGACGGTTCTCGACCAACCATCTGGTGTCACCATCGATTCCTCGGGCAACGTTCTGATAGCTGACACAGATGATCTCGCGATCGAAATTCTGGCCGGTTCTGCGACAGATCCGTCATATTCACTGGGAAGTGGAGCCGACTGGACGCCTGGCGACTTGTACGTGATCGCCGGAGGGGGCGCGAACGAACCGAGCGCATCTGGAACGCCTTCCGGCGAATCGGAACTCGATTCGCCGACTGCGGTTGCGGTTGACGCGTCTGGGAACGTTCTTGTGGCGGACGGCTCAGACGACGGGGTCGATCTCATGGCAGAAAGCGCCTCAAATCCTGGCTACCTAATGGGACCCGGCGCGACCTGGATCTCGGGCGATCTGTATCTGCTTGCTGGAGGTGGCGACCAGGCACCTAGCGCTTCTGGTACGGATGCACTGTCAACCGACTTGGGGAGAACGGACGCGGCAGCAGTTTCCCCTTCCGGGGAGATCGCGATCGCCGATTCGGGTAACTCCGAGGTCGATCTCTTGCTCCGATCACCGGTTGCGCCTGTGCTCGAGTCTGCGACATCCGGTGACGGGACGGTCGCGCTCGGCTGGTCGGCGCCCGCGACCGATGGCGGAAGCCCAGTCACCGGTTACGACGTGCTCGTCTTCGCCGGAGGGTCCTCCGATCCCCAGGAAACCCTCGGCTTCGGGCCAGACACGACTTCATGTGTTGTCGGGAGCCTGACAAACGGCGTGTCGTACTCGTTCGAGGTCGATGCCGTCACGGCCGTCGGGACGAGCCAACCGTCGACTGCCCTGAGAGCTGTCCCGATGGCGGCACCCGGCGGATCAGACACGGGCGGATCGGGATCCGCTGGGACGAGTCCCAGTAGCTCCGGATCCGGCGGGTCGAGTCCCAACAGCCCCGGATCCGGGAAAGTGAAGAGTGCGGCATCGAAGACTTCGAAGGTGGTTCTCGCCCGCGTGGTGCTCTTGAAGTCGACCGCGAAAGTGAGATCTGGATTCGCGTTGCTCTCGGTTCGGTGCAGTGTTCGATCGTGCAACGGCGTCGTCCAATTGGTCGCGCGCAAGACGGTCCGGCTGAAGACACACGGGACGAAGCGCGCAGTCGTCGAGACCGTTCTTCTCTCGTCGGATCACTTCGCGGTACGCGGTGGAGCCACCGCGTCACTTCCTGTGCCGGTCACGGCGCACGCGATCGGCGAGGTCACGTCGGTTCGCGATTTCCGAATCGCCGTCACCGCGAGTTTCAACGTCGCCAAGGGCGCGAAATCGACCTACAAGGTCAGGCTCGTCGCGGCCCGATAGACGTGAAATGTGTAATAAAGCCTGGTTAACACGATGTTCACACGACCGGGCACCCGATCCAACCGGTTTGGCGCGACGGTCGATAATCTGGCCGCACCAGAGAAAGGAGGTGGTCCAACTGATGGATGGTCAACGTGTTGGGACCCTGGAGGTGGCTGTCCGCTAGGCGGCCTCTGGACCACCTGGTGAATTTCAACCAGACACCCTCGGCGATCCGTTCAGGGACCGGTCCCACCTGAGCCAATCCGGATCACCGAGCCTTTCCAGTAGATGTCGGTCCCGGTGACGGGATCCGTTCGAGGGGCGCGTAGGCGCCCCTCGAACGCGTTCGGCTTCCTGTTCCGAGAACTGGGTCGGCGCAACGCGCGCCGTGTCTCAGGCGACCCGAGGGTCCGGTGCTTCGGGGTTGATGCCGTAGGCGGAGATCGCGAGGGAGACCTCATCCTGTTTGGCGGCGCCGTTGGAGGCGAGCAGGGACAACACCGCGACGACGATGTGCGCGGCGTCGACCTCGAAGTGACGGCGCAGCGTGTCGCGGGTGTCGGACCGTCCGAAGCCGTCCGTCCCGAGCGGGGTGAACGGCACATTGACGAAGCGCGAGATCTGGTCGGGGACCGCCTTCATGTAGTCGGTAACTGCGACGATCGGCCCCGACGCCATGGCGAGCGCCCTCGTGACGTACGGAGTGCGGGGCGTCTCGGCCGGGTGGAGCCGGTTCCAGCGCTCGACCTCGAGCGCGTCCTCGCGCAGGTTCTTGTAGCTTGTCGCCGACCAGGTCTCGGCCGAGACGTTCCAGTCCGTGGCGAGCAGTTCGCGGGCGCGCTCCGCCGCCTGCCAGGACGTTCCCGAGAACAGGATCGTCGCCCGTCGTGGCGCGTTCTCCGCGCCGCCCGGATCCAGCCGGCTCTGCACCGCGGCCGGCTCGGCGTAGCGGTACAGGCCGCGCAGCGCGCCGTCGATGACCCGTTGTCCCTCCTCGCCCTCGGGGAGCGCGGGCATCGGGTAGTTCTCGTTGTAGACGGTGAGGTAGTAAAAGATGTCCTCCGCGTTCGGGCCGTACATCGCGTTGATGCCGTCCTTCACGATCGCGGCGACCTCGTAGGCGAACGAGGGGTCGTAGGCGCGCACGTTCGGCAGCGTCAAGGCCAGCACGTGGGACTGTCCGTCCTCGTGCTGGAGGCCCTCCCCGTTCAACGTCGTCCGGCCGGCGGTGCATCCGATGAGGAAGCCCCGGGCGCGTTCGTCGGCGAGCTGCCAGACCTCGTCGCCCACCCGCTGGAAGCCGAACATCGAGTAGTACATGTAGAACGGCAGCATCGGCAGCGACCAGGTCGCGTACGAGGTCCCGGCGGCCATGAAACTCGCCATCCCGCCGGCCTCGGTGATCCCCTCCTCCAGGATCTGGCCGTCGACCGCCTCGGCGTAGTGCATCGGCAGCCCTGCGTCGACCGGGGTGTAGAGCTGGCCCTTCGGCGAGTAGATCTTCATCTCGGAGAACAGTGCATCGAGACCGAAGGTCCGGCCCTCGTCCGGGATGATCGGCACGACGAACTTGCCGACGTGCTCGTCCCGCATCAGGTTGCGGAGCAGGCGCGCGAAGACCATCGTCGTCGAGACCGCCTGGTCCCGCGATCCGACGCGGAACTCGGCGAACGCCGCCTCGTCGGGGGCCGGGAGGCCCTCGAGCCCCTTTCCCCGCACGACCCGGTGCGGCAGCGAACCGCCCTGCTCGCGCAACCTCGCCGTGAGGTACTCGTACTCGGGCGACCCCACCTCGGGACGGATGTAGGGCGGCTCGTCGCTGTCGAGGACGGAGACGGGGACCTGGTTCTGCAGCTTCAGCCGCTCGCGCAGCGCGCGGAGCTGGTCGTGGGTCATCTTCTTGATCTGGTGGGTGGCGTTGCGCGCCTCGATCTCGGGCCCGAGCTTCCAGCCCTTTACGGTCTTGGCGAGGATCGCCGTCGGCGCGCCGGTGTTCTCGACGGCGGCCTGGTAGGCGGCGTAGATCTTGCGGAAGTCGTGGCCCCCGCGGGGCAGCGCCTGTAGCTCCTCGTCGCTCATGTCGGCAACGAGGGCACGCAGGCGCGGATCCGGCCCGAAGAAGTGCTCGCGGATATAGGCGCCGGACTCGATCGTCATGCGCTGGTAGTCGCCGTCGAGCGTCGAGTTCATCTTCTCGACGAGCACGCCGTCGGTGTCGCGGGCGAGGAGCGCGTCCCAACGCGAGCCCCAGATGACCTTGATGACGTTCCAGCCGTTGCCGCGGAATTCGGCTTCGAGCTCCTGGATGATCTTGCCGTTGCCGCGAACGGGGCCGTCGAGGCGCTGGAGGTTGCAGTTCACGACGAAGATCAGGTTGTCGAGGCGCTCGCGCGTCGCGAGGCTCAACCCGGTACGGGACTCCGGCTCGTCGAACTCCCCGTCGCCGGCGAAGCACCAGACCCGCGAGCCGGAGGTGTCGAGGATGCCCCGGTTCTGGAGGTAGCGGTTGAAGCGCGCCTGGTAGACCGCGGCGATCGGCCCGAGGCCCATCGAGACGGTCGGGAACTCCCAGAAGTCGGGCATGAGGCGCGGGTGCGGGTAGCTCGACAGGCCGTGGCCGCCCACCTCGAACCGGAAGTTCTCGAGGTCGGCGACGCTCAAGCGTCCCTCGACGAAGGCGCGTGCGTATATCCCCGGCGAGGCGTGGCCCTGGAAGAAGACCTGGTCACCGGGTCCGTCGTCCTTGCCGTGGAAGAAGTGATTGAAGCCGACCTCATAGAGCGTGCTCGCCGCGGCGTAGGTAGAGAGGTGACCGCCGATGCCGGAGCTCCGGGCGTTCGCCCGCGACACCATGACCGCCGCGTTCCACCGGACGAAGGCGCGGATCCGGCGCTCGAGGTACTCGTCGCCGGGGAAGGGCGGCTCCTCGTCGGCCGGGATCGTGTTGACGTACGGTGTCGAGACCGTCGCCGGGAAGTTGACCTGGAGGGCGAGTGCCCGGCTGAGCAACTTCATGAGAAGGAAACGGGCCCGGGCCTTGCCGCGGTCGCCGACGACCGCGTCGAACGAGTCGAGCCACTCGTCGGTCTCGACCGGATCGGCATCGGGCACCTGGTGCGAGAAACCGTCGAAAATCACGGGGGTTCTTCCATTCGGTCGATTCCGTTCACGGCAGGTCGAACGGGTCTTTCGTGCGCGAACGACGTTAACAGCGCTCCCCGGACCGGGTGCACCCGTGGTGCAAACTGGACGGGTGGACGCGGGTCGACGCACGGTTGTTTACACGGACGGAGCATGCCACGGGAACCCGGGCCCCGGCGGCTGGGCGTGGGCCACCGGAACCGATCGCTACGCCGCGGGGGCCGAAGCGCTGACGACGAATCAGCGGATGGAGCTCACCGCCGTGATCGAGGCCGTCGCCCAGCATTCGGGACCGCTCGAGATCGTCAGCGACTCGGCCTACGTCGTCCGCTGCTTTGAGGACCGGTGGTGGGTGGGCTGGCGGGCGCGGGGGTGGCGCAACGCGAAGAAGGAGCCCGTCGCCAACCAGGATCTCTGGCGCGAACTCATCGGCGAGGTCGTCGACCACCGGCCCGGAGAGATCGGGTTCCGGTGGGTGAAAGGACACGCCGGCGACCCGTTGAACGAGCTCGTCGACAAGCTGGCGACCGCCGCGGCGCGCTCCCAGAAGCCGAGGCGCAGCGCCGGGGGGTAGGGGGTGCGTGCCCGGGGACATTGATGACTAAAGTCATCTTATCTATATGAACTATCGACTGACCCATCTCCAAGTCCTCGAGTCCGAGGCGATCCACGTGATCCGCGAGGTCGTCGCCGAGTGCGAGCGGCCTGCGCTGCTGTTTTCCGGCGGGAAGGACTCCGAGGTGCTCCTCCACCTCGCGGCGAAGGCCTGCTGGCCGCAGACGATCCCGTTCCCCATCGTCCACGTCGACACCGGTCACAACTTCGACGAGGTGCTCGCTTTCCGGGATCGCCGCGTCGCCCAGCTCGGCGTGCGGCTGATCGTCGCCTCGGTCCAGGAGTCGATCGACCGCGGCGAGATCGCCGAGGACCCCACCCCTGGTGCCTCACGCAACCGGCTCCAGACCCACAGCCTGCTCCGGGCGATCGCGGCGAACCGCTTCGACGCTGTCTTCGGGGGCGGGCGGCGGGACGAGGAGAAGGCGCGGGCCAAAGAGCGCGTCTTTTCGGTGCGGGACGAGTTCGGCCAATGGGACCCCCGGGCCCAGCGGCCGGAGCTGTGGAACCTCTACAACACCCGCCATCGCCCGGGGGAGCACTTCCGCGTCTTCCCGCTCTCGAACTGGACGGAGCTCGACGTCTGGCAGTACGTCGGCCGGGAGCACCTTGAGCTGCCGTCGATCTACTTCGCCCACGAGCGGGAGGTCTTCCGCCGCGACGGAATGCTGCTCGCGGTCGGCCCGTATTCGGGACCGCGCGACGACGCCTCCGACGAGCGGCCCTTTGTCGCGACCGTCCGTTACCGGACCGTCGGCGACATGACCTGCACGGCGGCGGTCGAGTCCGGAGCGACGACCGTTGAGGAGGTCATCGCCGAGACGGCGGTCACCCGGATCTCCGAACGAGGGGCGACACGGGCCGACGACCGCTTCAGCGTCGCGGCGATGGAGGACCGCAAGCGGGAGGGCTACTTCTAGTGGAGCTGCTCCGGATCGCGACCGCCGGCTCGGTCGACGACGGCAAGTCGACGCTGATCGGCCGGCTGCTCTATGACTCGAAGTCGGTCTACGACGACGACCTCGCGGCGATCGAGCGGGCGAGCAACCTCCGCGGCGACGACTACGTCGACCTCGCGCTCCTGACCGACGGCCTGCGCGCCGAACGGGAGCAGGGGATCACGATCGACGTCGCCTACCGCTACTTCGCGACCCCCCGGCGCAAGTTCATCGTCGCCGACACGCCCGGTCACGTGCAGCACACGCGCAACATGGTGACGGGCTGTTCGACGGCCGACCTCGTCCTCATCCTCGTCGACGCCCGCCACGGGATCACGGAGCAGACGCGCCGGCATGCCTCGATCGCGTCGCTTCTGCACATCGGCCACATGGTGATCTGTGTGAACAAGATGGACCTCGTCGGCTACGAGGAGCGCCGGTACGACGAGATCCGCGCTGAGTTCGAGGGGTTCGCCTCCCTTCTCGAGATCGCCGACGTGACCTTCATCCCCGTCTCGGCGCTGCACGGCGACAACGTCGTCGAACGGTCGTCCGAGATGCCGTGGTACGAGGGTGCTTCGCTCCTCCACCACCTGGAGAAGGTGCACGTGGCGGGGGACCGCGACCTCGAGGACCTGCGCCTGCCCGTGCAGTGGGTCGTGCGCCCGCGCTCGGCCGAATGGAACGATTTCCGCGGCTACGCCGGGACCCTCGCCGCCGGGATCCTCGCGCCCGGTGACGAGGTGACCGTCCTGCCAGGCGGCCTGATGACGCGTGTCGTGGCGATCGATTCGGCGGACGGCCCGATCAAGGAGGCCTTCCCGCCGATGTCCGTCATCGTCCGTCTCGCCGACGATCTCGACATCGCCCGCGGCGACATGATCTGTGGCGGCGGGACGAACCCGACGGTCTCCCAGGAGATCTCAGCGATGGTCTGCTGGATGGACCGGTCCCCGCTGCGGGCGGGCACCCGGCTGCACGTGAAACATACGTCGCGCTGGACGAGGGGGATCGTCGACCGGATCGAGTACCGGCTTGACGTGAACTCGCTCGGGCGCGTCCCGGGCGTCGCCGGGCTCGACCTGAACGACATCGGCCGTGTCGACCTGCGGGTCGCCGCGCCGCTCTTTTTCGACGAGTACCGCCGCAACCGCGCGACCGGGAGCCTCATCCTCGTCGACGAAGCAACGAACCGGACCGTCGGGGCGGGCATGATCCTCGGCGTGGCCGCCTAGGCGCAACCCGGATCCGAGCGCGGCGCGGCACCTTCGCGGGTCATCGGGCGAGGTCCGGAGCCGGTTCGTGACGCTGGCGGCGGTGCCCGGTCGATAGTCTTGCCACCGGCATTTCGCACCCGGGAGGTGGTTCACACGGCTGCAGCTGGCTCGGACGAAGGGCGCTATGACCTGGTCATCGTCGGCGGCGGTCCCGGCGGGTACGCCACCGCGCTCTACGGCGCGGCCGCGGGTTTGTCGATCGCGATGGTCGAGAAGGACAAGGTCGGCGGCACCTGTCTGCATCGCGGCTGCATCCCCGCCAAGGAGTTCCTCGAGACGGCGAGCGTCTACCGGACGGTCAGGGCGGCGGGGGAGTTCGGGATCGCGGCCGGCCCGCCGACCGTCGACTTCGCCGTCAGCCTCGAGCGCAAGGGCAAGGTCGTCGACCAGTTGTTCAAGGGCCTGACTGGGCTCCTGAAGCGCCGCGACGTGACGACGCTTTCCGGCGTCGGGCGGCTTGCGGCGGACCACACCGTGCATGTCACCCGTTCCGACGGCTCGGTCACCGAGCTGCGTGGCACGAACGTCGTGCTCGCCACCGGCTCCGTGCCGCGGCTCATCCCCGGGTTCGAGGCGGGAGGGTTCGTCCTCACCTCGGACGAGGTGCTCGAGCTCGACCACATCCCGCCGGCGGTCGCCGTGATCGGCGGCGGCGCAATCGGCTGCGAGTTCGCGTCGATGCTGTCGGACCTCGGCGCGCACGTCACGCTCCTCGAGGTCCTGCCGAACATCCTGCCCGGGTGCGACCGGGAGGTCGCCGACATCGTCGTGAGGTCGTTCAAGAAGCGGGGGATTGTCGTCCGCACCGGGGCCGCCGTGCGCGGCCACGAGCCGAACGGGCACGGAACCACGGTCCTGTTCGGCGACGGCGAGCACGTCGACGTCGACGTGGTCGTGGTCTCCGTCGGCCGCCGGCCGCTGTCCGAGGGCCTGTGCGACGCGGGCACCGGCGTCGAGATCGACGAGCGGGGCTTCGTGAGCGTGGACCCCTGGATGCGCACGAAGGCCGACGGGGTCTTTGCGATCGGCGATCTCGTCGCCACCCCGCAGCTCGCCCACGTCGGGTTCGCCGAGGGGATCCTCGTCGTCAAGCAGATCCTTGGTGAGCCGGCGGTGCCCGTCGACTACGGAACCGTCCCCTGGTGTATCTACTGCCATCCCGAGGTCGCATTCGTCGGCATGACGGAGGACGCGGCACGTGCCGCCGGTTTCGACGTCGTCGTGCAACGCGACTCGTTCGGGGGGAACGGCCGGGCCCGTATCCTCGGCGAGACCGAGGGTCTCGTGAAGGTCATCGCCGAGAAGACCCCGTCCGGCAGCGCCGGACGCCTGCTCGGGGTGCACATGGTCGGTCCCTGGGTGACCGAGCAGCTCGGCCAGGCCTACCTCGCCGTGAACTGGGAGGCGACCCCCGGAGAGATCGCCCAGTTCGTCCAACCACATCCGACGCTCTCCGAGACGTTCGGCGAGACGGTCCTCGCGCTGACCGGAAGGGGTCTTCACGTTGGCTGACATCACGATGCCGCAGCTCGGCGAGACGGTCACCGAGGGCACGATCCTGCGCTGGCTGAAGAAGATCGGCGACCAGGTCGCGCTCGACGAGCCCTTGTTCGAAGTCTCGACCGACAAGGTCGACTCCGAGGTCCCGTCGCCTTTCGCCGGAGTCCTTTCCGAGATCCTCGTTCCGGAGGGCCAGACTGTCGCGGTGGGCTCACGTCTCGCGGTCATCGGCACTTCGGTGGCGGACGTCGCCGCCTCGCCGCCGCCCCCGCCACCCGCCGCCCAGCCGGTGGTCCCGCCGCCCCTGCCCGCACAATCCGCGCCACCACCGCCTCCGCCGTCCGCACCGCCCCCCGTCGCGCCGCAGGCCCCGCCGCCGGAGCCGGTCCGGGTCGCGCCGGACGACGTCGAGGAGGACGGATCGCGGGGTGCCCTGCTCTCGCCGGTCGTGCGCCGGTTGATACGGGAGAACGGGCTTGATCCTTCGCAGATCCCGGGCACGGGGGTCGGTGGGAGGATCACGCGCGACGACGTGCTCGCCCATCTCGGCACGGTCTCGAGCGCCGTCGCCGTCGCCGGCCGCGCCCCCAGCGCGCCGACGGTCCCCGTGACGGCTGCGCCGGTCGTCCAGCCGATGGAACGGCCGTCGGTCGCGGTCCCGCCGGCGCCGCTCGGCGTGCGCGACGAGATCGTGCCGTTCACCCCGGTGCGCCGGGTCACCGCCGAGCACATGGTCCGGTCGATCAACACCTCGGTGCACACGCTCGTCGCGATCGAGACGGACTTCGAGAACGTAGAACGCGTCCGCAACGCGCTAAAGAGCCAGTTCCGGACGGAGGAGGGCATCGGGCTCTCGTACCTGCCGTTCGTCGCCCGGACGGTGATCGACGTCCTACGGGACTACCCGAACCTCAACTCGTCGGTCGGCGACGACGCGCTCATCGTCCACCACGACATCCACCTCGGGATCGCCGTCGACCTCCAGCGCGAGGGCCTCATCGTCCCGGTCGTGCACAACGCCGACGGCCAGTCGTTGCGGGGGCTCGCGCGTTCGATCGCCGACCTCGCGGGGCGGGCGCGAAATCGCCAGTTGAGCGCCGACGACATCACCGGTGGGACGTTCACGATCACGAACCCCGGTCCTTTCGGGACCTTCATCACCGCGCCGATCATCGCCCAGCCGCAGGTCGCCATCCTGTCGACCGACGGCGTGAAGCGGAAGCCGGTCGTCGTCGTGGCGCAGGACGGGTCCGAATCGATCGCCATCCACTCGGTCGGCGTGCTCGCGCTCGTCTTCGACCACCGCGCTGTCGATGGCGCCTACGCGTCCTCGTTCGTGCGGGACGTCGCCCGGGTCATCGAGACGCGCGACTGGCTCGCCGAGCTGTAGACGTGACGCCGGCACCCACGCGTCCCCGCGGACCGCTGCGGGTCCGCTCCCTCGGGCGCGTGCCGTACCGGGAGGCGCTCGCCCTCCAGCACGCGCTGTTCCGCCGCAGCCGCGAGGACTACCTGCTTTTCGTTGAACACCCCCACGTCTACACGCTCGGGGTGCGGGCCCGTCCCGCGCACGTCCTTGTCGACCCGGCGAGCGTCGGGGCGGAGCTCGTGAAGGCCGACCGTGGCGGCGACGTCACGTACCACGGGCCGGGGCAAGTCGTCGGCTACCCGGTCATCTCGGTCGACCTCGGCCCCGGGGCGATCCCCGCGTACGTGCACGGCATCGAGGATCTCGTCATCGAGGCGCTCGGCGATCTCGGGCTGTCGGCGGTCGGCCGGCTCGCGGGGTACCCGGGGGTCTGGGTGGAACCGGACGGCGACGTGCCGCGCAAGATCTGCGCCGTGGGCGTGCGGGTCTCGCGGGGCCGGACGATGCACGGCTTCGCGCTCAACGTCGACGCCGACCTCGCGATGTTCTCCTTCATCGTGCCGTGCGGGATCCCGGACCGGCCGGTGACGTCGCTGCGCGCCGAAGGCGTCGCCGCGACCCAACAGGATGTGATCGACGCCATCGTCAATCGGGCGCGGACGTCGTCCGTGTTCGGGGGCGCGCCGGGTGTCCGGGTGGTCGAGCGCCAGGACGCGTCGGCGGCCCAAGTTCGACATTCCGCGGTGTCCGGTTCGCCGGAGCGACCGGCCTTCCGCCGGCTCGTCGCGGCGGGCGTCGACCCGCAACGCGGCGTCGAGATCAGCTCGCGCAAGCCCCCGTGGTTGCGGGTCGAGGCTGCGATGGGCAAGGAGTACCTCGCTCTGCGCAAGACGATGCGTTCGCTCGACCTCGTCACGGTGTGCGAGGAGGCGGGCTGCCCGAACATCTACGAGTGCTGGGCCGACGGCACCGGGACCTTCATGATCAACGGCGAGCGCTGCACGCGGGCGTGCGGCTTCTGCCTCGTCGACACGAGGCACCCGTTGCCGCTCGACGAGACAGAGCCCGCCCGCGTCGCCGATGCCGTCGCGCGGATGGGGCTCGCCCACGCGGTCGTGACCGCCGTGGCGCGTGACGACCTCGCCGATGGTGGGGCGGGGGCGTTCGCGTCAACGATCGCCGCGATCCGAGCGCGCCGGCCCGGCACGACCGTCGAGGTCCTCATCTCCGACTGCAAGGGTGACGAGTCAGCTCTGCGGGTCGTCTTCGCGGCGCGTCCGGACGTGCTCGCCCACAATGTCGAGACCGTGCTCCGCCTCCAGCGTGCCGTCCGGCCCTCGGCGTCGTACGCACGCAGCCTCGCGGTGCTGGCTGGGGCGAAGGCCGCGGGGCTGACGACGAAATCCGGGTTCATGCTCGGGCTGGGAGAGACCGAGCAGGAGGTCGAGGGCGTCCTCGCCGACCTCGCGGCCGTCGGCGTTGACATCTTGACGATCGGCCAGTACCTGCGCCCGTCGGCTGCGCACCTGCCGGTCGCCCGCTGGTGGTCACCGGAAGAGTTCGCTGCCGTGCGCAGCCTCGCGATGGAGTTCGGTTTCGCCCACGTCGAGGCGTCGCCGCTCACGCGCTCGAGCTACCACGCTCGCGAGGGGGCCGAGGCCGCGCGGAGGGTCGCGGCCCCGGCGTGATGCCCGACGACCTCGTTCCGGCGCGCCTCGCCCGCGCCGATTGGGTGAGGGCGTGCTTGGCTGCGCTCGGCGTCGACGTGCAACGAGACCGACCGTGCCGTCTCCGTCGTACCGGCATGAACCGTGCCTGCGACGATCGCGGTGATCCGGCTCCGAGGCACTCCGGGTAACCTCGGATCGTGGCTCCCACGGCCAGACTCCCGGTGACGCCGCCCGAACACCCGGTTCTCATCGTGGTGCTCGATGGTTGGGTGGACGCCGGATTTGGCGCCGCGACCGCGGTCGCGGCGATCCTCTCGGAGATGAAGACGGAGACGTTCGCGACCTTCGAGACCGACGACCTGATCGACCAGCGGGCGCGTCGTCCGCGGTTGAGGATCGACGACGGCGTGCGTGCCGGGATCTCCTGGCCCGAGCTCCAGGTGCTTGTCGGACGGGACCGGATGGGATCCGGCGTCGCGCTGCTCATCGGTCCAGAGCCCGATTACCGCTGGCGGCAGTTCACCGGCGAGGTCGTCAAGGTCGCGCGGGATCTCGACGTCCGGCTCGTCGTCAGCCTCGGCGCCTTCCCGAACGCGTCGCCGCACACCCGTCCGATCAAGCTCGCCGCGACGGCGTCCGATGCCGAGCTCGCGCGCAAGATCGGCGTCGTGCGCGGGGCGATCGAGGTGCCCGCGGGTCTCGGAGAGGTGATCGGCGAAGCGTGCGTCGCGGCAGGCATCCCGTCGATCGGTCTGTGGGCGCGGGTCCCCCACTACGTCGCGGCGATGCCGTTCGCGCCCGCCGCGCTCGCGCTCGTCGAGGGACTGTCGTCGATATCCGGGCTCGTGTTCGGGACGGACGGGCTCACGCGCAGCGCCGAGGAAGCCCGCCGTCAGGTCGACGAGTTGATCGCCCAGTCACCGGACCACGAGGCGATGGTCCGGAAGATGGAGGAGCAGCTCGACACCGAGGGCGAGGTGCTGCTCGACATCGAGGGCGACCTGCCGTCCGGCGACGAGATCGCCTCCGAGCTCGAGCGGTACTTGCGCGGCGAGTCGGCATGAGCGACGGATCCGCGGCCGGGGGTCCGCCGGCTGAGGCGGTCGTGTTCGACATGGATGGCCTGCTCATCGACACCGAGCAGATCTGGGGCCGCGTGCAGGCGGCCATCTTCGACGAGATAGGTGTCGACGTCCGCCCCCTGCTCGGGAGCGGGCTCATCACTGGCATGCGCGCTGATGAGGCGGTGGGGCTATTCCGCGAACGGCTCGGGTTCGCCGGCCCGAGCGACGCCGAGCTCGGGGCGCGCATCGTCAGGGGGGTCCTCGCGGCCATCCCCGGCGAGGCGCGGATCCTGCCGGGGGCGCTCGAAGCGCTCGACTTCTGCGCGCGGCACGGGCTCGCGGTGGCGCTCGCCTCGGGCTCGGTGGAACCGGTGATCGACGCCGTGCTGGCGCGGTTCGACCTGCGCGATCGGTTCGCGGTCGTCGTCTCTGCCGCCGAGGTCGAGCTGGGGAAGCCGCACCCGGCGGTCCTGCTCGTGACGGCCGAACGCCTCGGCGTCGATCCGGTCCGCTGCGTGGTGGTCGAGGACGCGTTGAACGGCTGCATCGCGGCGAAGGCTGCCCGGATGCGCGTCGTCGCGGTGCCCGAACCCGGTACCGAGGGCGACCCGCGCTGGGTGCTCGCCGACCTCGTGCTCTCCTCCCTCGACGAGTTCCCTGGACCGGAGGTCGCGGGCCTTCTCGGGCTCGCGCCGGTGGGACACGAGCGCTAGGTCCGTCCCGACCCTCTCCGCCGACGGCGCGAAGGCAGGCCCGAGGACACCGGACGTTCTCAGGAAACGCTGATCTGACGCACAGACTCTGAGCGTACGGTTCGCCACGGTCCCATCTTCTCCAAGGACGGTGGCACATGAGTTCGATCCCCGCATGGCAACGCGAAACCCGTCGCGGGTCCGCGGTCCGGAGGCGTCTCGCCGGCGTCACGGTGGTCGGCGTCGCCATGGCCGTCGCCGCGACCAGCGGCGTCACCGCGGCATCGGCCTCGACGACGACGACGACGCCGGGCTCGGGCAAGTCCGGGAGTTCCACAGCCGCGATGAAGGCCTATGAGACCTGCCTCGCGAAACACGGAGTGAAGCTGCCGACGGGGCGCTTCGGCTCGGGCGGCACGCGGCCGTCCTTCCCTGCCGGTTCGGGAGGCACGCGGCCGTCCTTCCCCGGGGGCACGGGCGCCGGCTTCCCGAACTCGAAGTTCGCCAAGGCCGAGAAGGCCTGCGCCAGCCTGCGCCCGAAGGGGACGTTCGGCCTCGGTGGCAGTGGCGGCGGCGGATTCTCCGACAGCGCGGCGTTCGCTGCCTATAGCTCATGTCTGAAGCTCCACGGGGTGACCCTCCCCGCCTCGTACCGTCCGTCTGGGACCGTGGGCTCGTCGAGCTCGACGACGACGCTCGCCCAGAGCCCGAAGATGAAGGCCGCGCTCGCCGCGTGCGCGCCGTTACTCCCGAAACAGTCTCCGTCGACCGGGACGAAGAAACCGGCGAACAAGTCGTCAGGTCAGTCCACCAAGAAGACCACCAAGAAGTCCACGAAGTGATCAGATCTCTGGCCGCGCGAAGGAGCCGGTGTTGTCCATGACCATCCATCCGAAGAAACTCTGGTCGAAGGGCGCGCTGCTTTATGCGGTGCTCGTCGTCGCCGTCTGCGCCGCCCTGGGATTCGGGCTCGACTCGATCTACGGCGGGACCTCCGGCGCGTCGAGTGCGACCCGGACCGCGACCGTCGAACGTGGCACCGTCCAGGCGGTCGAGACGGCGTCGGGCAACGTGAGCTCCGCGACTTCGACGTCGTTGAGCTTCTCGGCGAGTGGGACACTCACCGCGGTCGATGTGGCCGTGGGTGACAAGGTGACTGTCGGCGAAACCCTCGCCACGATCGAAGCGAAACAAGCTCAGCAGGCTCTCACGTCGGCCAGGGCAGCCCTTGTGTCCGCTGAGGAGAACCTCGCTTACGCCAAGGCGGGCGGCGGTCCATCCCAGCTTGCTCAGCAGGCCGCCAGCCTCAAGTCCGCCAAGTTGACTCTGGAATCGGATGAACAGCAATTGGAATCCGATGAGACGTCACTCGCAACCGCGAAGAAGCAGTCGAAGGTTGATGAAAGGCTCGGCTGTACGGCGACGACCAGTAGTGCGGCGACGACCAGTAGTTCGGCAGACTCGGCGAGCAATTCGTCGGTCTCGAACACGAACGCTTCCTCGACCAACTCCTCATCGAGCGCGTCGAACTCCAGCAGCGGTTCGGGAGCTACCGAATCAGCCGAGTTGACGGTTGACATCGCAGCTGGCTCGGCGCCCACCGCACCCTCGGTGACCACGGACAACGCGAGCGGCTTCACGAAGAGTGGCGTCACGCTCAACGCGACCGTGAATCCGAACGGTGCCGATACGGACTACTACTTCCAGTACGGCACGACCGACGCGTTCGGCTCGACGACCTCCTCAACCGACGTCGGTTCGGGCACGGCGGCGGTCTCGGTGAGCACCGGGATCAGCGGACTTGCTTCGGGAAAGACCTATGACTACCGAGTCGTCGCGACGAACAGCGGCGGAACCAGCTACGGATCCGAGCAAACGTTCACGGCGAGCGCACAGCCGACAGTGGAAACCGGCTCGGGCAGCGGAACGACGACGACGACCGTCACCCTCTCGGGCACGGTGAACCCCGGGGGCGTCGACACGACTGTGCACTTCCAGTACGGCGAAACGGCTGGGATGGCGAGCAGGACCGCCTCTATTGATGCCGGCGCGGGCACGACCGCGGTGTCGGTGAGCACGATTGTCACCGGGTTGAAGCCGGACACCAAGTACGATTTCCGGCTCGACGCCACGAGCTCGCTCGGAACCGTCCACGGGGTGACGGAGACCTTCTCGACGGCAGAGAGTTCCTGTGCTTCGGACAAGGCGACTATCGCCGCCGACGAGCAGACGATTGCTCGCCAGAAGCTGACCGTTGAGGAGCAGAGTCAGAGCGTCACCTCGACCGAAGCGGGCGACGTGACGAGCCCGGCGACGATCGTCCAGGACGAGGCGACTGTCGGCGCCGACGAGTACACGGTGAGCACCGACGAGCAGGCGCTGAGCGCGACGACGCTCACGTCGCCGATCGCCGGTACCGTGACGGCGCTCAACGGCTCGGTCGGCGAGACCGTCAGCGGAAGCAGCTCGAACTCGAGTTCGAGTTCGAGCTCCGCCTCCTCGGGGGCGACGGGCTCATCCGGCTCGCCTAGTTCCTCGGGGTCCTCGTTCGTTACGATCACGAACCTTGGCAACCTCGAGGTCGTCGCGTCGTTCGCCGAGGCGGACATCTCCAACATCGCCATCGGCGACCCGGCGACAGTGTCGCTCGCCGCGCTCCCTGACACGGATCTCTCGGCCCTGGTTACGGCCGTCTCGCCCACCTCGACCGTGTCGAACAACGTCGTCACCTACGACGTGACGATCGCCATCAAGGACCCGCCCTCTGCCGTGAAGGTCGGCATGACCGCCGACGTGACCGTCATCACCGCTTCGAAGACCGGCGTGCTCGTCGTGCCGTCGGCGGCCGTGACGACGACCGGGACGAGGTCGACCGTGACGGTCCTCAGCCACGGCATCCAGACGACGCAGCCGGTCGTCGTGGGCCTCATCGGGAGCTCGACGACGCAGATCGTGGCCGGCCTGAAAGCTGGCGAGGTCGTCGTCGAGCCGACGGTGAGTGTCTCCTCGACCGGCACGAGCACGAGCACGTCGGGCCGCAACACCTTTACCGGCGGCGGTGGAGGCGGATTGGGCTTCGGGGGGTTCGGCGGCTGATGACGACGAGCCCGGCGGACGGGGCAAGCCCGCGTTGTCGACCGATCATCGAGATCAGGCACGTCTCGAAGATCTACGCGATGGGCGAAGCCGAGGTGCACGCGCTGCGTGACGTCTCGCTCACGATCGAGCGCGGTGACTTCGTTGCCATCATGGGTGCGTCCGGGTCGGGCAAGTCGACGATGATGCACATCCTCGGGTGCCTCGACGTTCCCACCAAGGGCTGGTACTGGCTCGACGGCGTCGACGTGAGGAGGCTCGACGAGGTGACCCTCTCGGTCGTGCGGAGCCGCAAGATCGGCTTCGTCTTCCAGGCCTACAACCTGATCCCGCGGACGACGTCGCTCGCCAACGTCGAGCTGCCGCTCGCCTACGCCGGTGTGCGGCCCAAGGAGCGGCGCGCCCGCGCGATCCAGGCACTTGAGCTCGTCGGCCTGGCCGACCATCTCGAATACCGCCCGAACCAGATGTCCGGCGGGCAGCAGCAACGCGTCGGCGTCGCCCGAGCGATCGTCACGAACCCGGCGCTCGTACTCGCCGACGAGCCGACCGGGAACCTCGACACCGCGGCCGCCGAGGACGTGATGCACATCTTCAGCCTCCTCAACGCCGAGGGGCGGACGGTCGTCCTCATCACGCACGAGGCGGACCTCGCGGAGTTCGCCAAGCGCATCATCCGCCTGCGCGACGGGGAGATCGTCGCCGATGTCCGCACCGCCCCCGTCGCGGGATCGCCGCCGCGGCTCGACGCCAAGCACACGATCCGGACATCGAGCGTGGCGTCATGAGCTGGTGGGACAACTTCGTCATCGCCCTGCAGGGCGCGACCTCGAACAAGTTGCGCTCAATGCTCACGATGCTCGGCGTCCTGATCGGTGTGGCGGCGGTGATCATCCTCGTCGCCGTCGGCACGGGGTCGTCGGCGCAGGTTCAGGCGAACATCAACCGGCTCGGCACGAACACGATCACCGTGATGAACCTCGGTCGCTTCGGTGGGCGCGGGACCGTCGGGACCCAGACGAGCGCCGCCACGATCACGATCGCCGACGTGCGCCAGATCGAGGACCCAACCCAGGCGCCCGACGTCAAGTCGGTCTCAGCGGTCGTGTCGACGTCGACTGACGCGACCTACTCCGGCGCAAGCGACTCGGGCGTGACGGTGACGGGAAGCACGCCGTCGTATCTCACGGCGAGCGACTACACGGTCGAGGCGGGCAGCTCGATCACGAGCTCCGAGGTCACGAACCGGCAACGCGTCTGCGTCGTGGGCCAGACGGTCGTGACCGACCTGTTCGGCACGGCGAACCCGATCGGCGAGACGATCCAGCTCGGCTCCTCGAGCTTCGAGGTCGTGGGCGTGCTGGCCACGAAGGGGTCGACGGGCGTCGAGAACGAGGACAACGTCATCATCGCCCCATACACGGCAGTCCAGGACGAGCTCACCGGCGAGTCCCAGTCCTTCAGCGAGCTCCTCGTCCAGGGCAAGTCCTCGTCGACCCTCGACCTCGCGGAGAGCGAGGTGGAGTCGATCCTCGCCACCGCGAACAACACGACCATCGCCAACCTGCCGTTCATAATCGTCAACCAGGCGAGCCTCGTCAGCACAGCAGAGTCGACCTCGAGCACCTTCACCGTGCTGCTCGCCGCGGTCGCCGGGATCTCCCTTCTCGTCGGCGGTATCGGGGTGATGAACATCATGCTCGTCACCGTCACGGAGCGAACCCGGGAGATTGGCATCCGCAAGGCGATCGGCGCGCGCAAGTCGGTGATCCTCACCCAGTTCCTCTACGAGTCGGTGTTGCTGTCGTTGCTCGGCGGGATCGCTGGCGTCATCATCGGCTTCATCGGCTCGCGTTTCCGGATCGACGGGGTCATGCCCGTGATCGCCCCGTACTCGATCGTGCTCGCGCTCGGGGTGTCCGTGGCGGTGGGTGTGTTCTTCGGCTTCTACCCGGCCAACCGGGCCGCCTCGCTCCGACCGATCGACGCTCTTCGTTACGAGTAGCAGGGAGCCATCAATGGCGAACATCGAATCCAGGGAAGGTGACACGCCGCGGGAGGCGGGCGCGTCCGACGCATTCGCACTCCCGCCAATGGGTCAGGGCGGGACCGATGATGCCATTCTCGGCGACGAGGACTGGCTGGCCGCGACCGCGAAGCGCGGCGTAAGGCTGCGCACGCCGACCGCGGTGCTCGTCGGCCTGCTCCTCGTCGCGGGTGGTTTCTGGGGAGGGGTGATCCTGCAGAAGGACGAAGGGAGCTCTGGCGCAGGTGGCTTCTCGTCGCTGCGGTCCGGGTTCTTGGCCGGCGCGTCCTCGCGCACCGGCGGCTCGTCGCTCTTCGGGTCGGGTGGCGCGACGACCGGGACCGTGACCGACGTCATAGGCAAGACGCTCTACATCACCAGTTCGTCGGGCAGCCTCGTCAAGGTGACGCTCGGTCCGTCGGCGACGGTCACGCGGAACGCGACGTCGTCGTTCGCCGACCTGAAGATCGGCGACACGGTGATCGTCGAAGGGGTCAAGACGAAGTCCGGGGCGGTGACGGCGTCGTCGATCTCGGCGACCGCCGCCGGGGTCAGCTCGTCGTTCGCCTCGACCGCGCTGGGCGGAGGCTAGGGGCATCGGGCGCGTCGGCGGGTCCCGGATCGTCGACCCACCGGTATTGGTTCGGAATGGGCAATTCGTCATTGGAATCGCAACCGAACGGATCTGAGATACGAGAAGCACTGCCGCGGTCGACGATGCTTGGTGCGGCGGGACTCGTTGTTTTGGCGGTCGTCGGGTCGGTCTCGTTCGCCGGGGCCGTCGTGGTGGGCGTGCGGCCGACGGCCGGCGTCGGGTAGCCGCGCACGGCCGTCGCGACCTCGACAGCGACAGGCGTCGCGTCGGACGCGATGACGCCGCCTCTCCGGCGCGCGCGAGGACAGGCAGTGTCGTCGCCTAGCCGCGGGTTTCGCCGCGGCGCGCGGCGCGCGTCAGGAAACGATGTTCACGAGATGCGGCAGCCGCACGACGACCCGACGGGGCTCTCTGCCCCCGAGCACCTCCGCGACCTTGGGCGAGGCGAGCGCGAGGCGGACGGCGTCATCTTCTGAGATCGAGGCGTCGACGACGATCCGGTCGCGCAACTTGCCGTTCGTCTGCACGATCAAGGTGACCGCTTCGTCGACGAGGAACGACGCCTCGGCGATCGGCCAGGGCTCCTCGTGGACGTGCCCGCCGTGCCGGCGCTCCCAGGCCTCGGCGGTGAGGTGGGGCGCCATCGGCGCGAGCAGCTTGAGCAACGTGTCGACTGCCTCGTCGCGGAGCGCCGGCCCGGCGCCGTCGCGCGCCGCGCGGTAGATCGCGTTCGTGAGTTCCATCGCCGACGAGACGGCGGTGTTGAACTCGTAACGGCCGAGGTCGGTCGTGATCGAGTCGATCGTGCGGTGCATGACGCGGCGCAGGTCGTCGTCGGCACCCGAGGGCGCGGTCGGGTCCGCCGGCCGGACAGGCTCGGACTCGTCGTCGGGGACGGCGAGGCGCCACACCCGTCGCAGGTAGCGGGCGCAGCCTTCGATCATCTCGTCAGACTGGGGGGTCCAGTCGAAGTCGTCGACCGGGGGCGCGACGAAGAGGTGGAAAAGACGAAGCGCGTCGGCGCCGACGGTGGCGAAGTACTCGTCGGGGGCGATGACGTTGCCCTTCGACTTCGACATGGCGGTCCCGCCGAGCCGGATCATCCCCTGGCAGAACAACTGAGTGAACGGTTCGCGGATCTCCGGCGGTGAGAGGCCGAGGTCGCCGAGGGCGCGGGTGTAGAAGCGGGCGTAGAGCAAGTGGAGGATGGCGTGGGTGATCCCGCCGATGTACTGGTCGACCGGCATGAAGTGCCGAGCCGACTCGAGATCGACCGGCTCCGAGTGGTCGCGCGGCGAGCAGAGCCTCAGGAAGTACCAGGACGAGTCGACGAAGGTGTCCATCGTGTCGGTCTCACGCACGGCCGGGCCGCCACAGCGCGGGCACGTCGCTTCGAGGAAGCCCTTGTGACGCTTGAGCGGCGACTCGCCCGTCGGCAGGAACTCGACGTCCTCGGGCAAAAGCACGGGCAGGTCGGCCTCGGCGACCCCGACGACGCCGTCGGCCGGGCAGTAGACGACAGGGATCGGGCACCCCCAGTAGCGCTGCCGGCTGATCAACCAGTCCCGCAGCCGGTACTGCACGGAGCGCACGCCGAGGCCTTTCTCGACGAGCCACTCGGTCGCCCGTTCCTTCGCCGTGTCGACGTCGAGGCCGTCGAGGAAACCGCTGTTGATCTTCGTGCCGGGCCCGGTCCAGGCCTCGCCCGTGAAGTCGCCGGGGGGCGCGACGGTGCGGACCACCGGCAGGTGGTGGGCGACGGCGAAGTCGTGGTCGCGCTGGTCCTCGGCGGGGACGGCCATGATCGCCCCGGTGCCGTAGGTCGCGATCACGTAGTCGGCGACGTAGATCGGCACCGGCTCACCCGTGAACGGGTTGATGCATCGGCTCCCGGTGTAGGCGCCGCGTTTGGCCGCCGCGACGTCGCCCTCCAGGCGCTGCCGGTCGGATTCGCTCGCCGCCGCCCGGCAGAGCTCGGTCACCGCGGCGGCGCAGTCCGGGGTCGTGAGCTCGCCGACGAGGGGGTGTTCCGGCGCGAGGACGACGTAGGTGACACCGAACCCGGTGTCCGCCCGCGTCGTGAAGACCTCGATCGCGACGTCGGGGCGATTCTCGACCGGGAGACGGAAAAGGACCCCCTCGGACCGTCCGATCCAGTTCCGCTGCATCGTCTTCACCCGGTCGGGCCAGTCGAGCCAGTCGAGGGCGGCGAGTATTTCGTCGGCGTACTTCGTGATCCGGAGGAACCACTGCTCGAGGAGTCGGCGCTCGACGATGTCGCCCGAGCGCTCGCAGGTGCCGTCGGAGAGGACCTGCTCGTTGGCGAGCACGGTCTGGCAGCCAGGGCACCAGTTCACCGGGGCCTTGCGCCGGTAGGCGAGGCCCGCCTCGAGGAACCGGAGGAAGATGAGCTGGTTGAAGCGCATGTAGTCGGGGTCGTGGCTGCGCACCTCGCGGCGCCAGTCGTAGACGGCCCCCAGGCGGAGCACGCTCGCGCGCAACTCCTCGATGCGGGCCTCGGTGTAGTCGCGCGGGCGGTTCGCACCGCCCTTGATCGCCGCGTTCTCGGCCGGCAGCCCGAACGAGTCGAACCCGAACGGCGAGAGCACCGCGTGGCCCTGCATCGTCCGGAACCGAACCAGCACGTCGCCGAAGGTGTAGTTGCGGATGTGACCCTGGTGGGCGGGCCCGCTCGGGTACGGGTACATCGAGAGGACGTAGTAGGGCGGGCGAGGATCGTCGAGGTCGACCTCGTACGTGCCCTCCTCCGCCCAGCGCCGTTGCCAGCGCGGCTCGGCTTCCGCAAAGTCGTAGTTCGCCCTCATTGGGGCCAAAGACTACCGAGTGGCGACGGGACGATCGCCGGAATGGCACGCCGGTCGCCGCGACCTAAGATCGCAACGCCCGGTGTCAACGGGTGCGCCGGATCGCGTCCCAAGACCGCGGCAGGCGCCACGAACGGTCGTCTGGTGATCAGACGGGGAGCATCTCGGGGGCGTAGCTCAGTTGGTAGAGCGCTTGACTGGCAGTCAAGAGGTTCGCGGGTTCGAATCCCGTCGCCTCCACTAAAATAGCAGGTCAACGGCACTGACTTAGTCCTCAATCTTCCGTTAGGCTACTCTCTGTAGCAGCAATGTAGCAACGGGATCGGCAGAGCCGTGGGTGGACGTTCAGCTAATGGCGAGGGCAGTCTCTATCGCCGCCAGACCGACGGTCGGTGGATCGGCGCCGTCGTCATCGGCTACGACGAGAACGGCAACCCAAAGCGCAAGACCGTCAGCGGTAAATCACGGTCGGAGGCGTTTTCGAAGCTACGGGATCTGCAGGGAAAGCTCGCTCTTGGTCTCCCGCCCCCCGATGACCGTTTGACGCTTGGCGAGTTGCTTGACGAGTGGCTCATGCACGCTGTGCCGCTGCGAGTCTCCAAGGCGACCGCAGCCAATTACGAATCGTTGATCCGAACGCACATTCAGCCGGTTCTAGGGCGAAGAAGGCTGTCGAAGCTCCAGCCGAGCGACGTCCAAGGCTTCATCAATTCGAAGCTCGCCGAAGGCCTCTCTGTTCGGACCGTTCGGCTTCTTCGGGGGCTACTTGTGCAGGGTCTCGGTTTTGCAGTTCGCCGGGGAAGCGTTGTTCGAAACGTTGCTTCACTCACTGACGGACCGAGGCAGCAAGGTGAGAATAGCGGTCGTTCTCTGACGATCGAGCAAGCAAGGCAGCTTCTTGAAGCAGTCAAGGGCGAGCGGCTGGAGGCCTTGTACGTGCTCATGCTTTGCACCGGAATGCGCCCTGGCGAGGCATTCGCACTGCCGTGGAAGAACATGGATCTCGATCGGGGCTTGGTGACGATCAACCAATCGCTTGTCCGGCAGCCGGGAGGCAACGTAATCGGACTGGGAAAGACGGGCCGAAAGGGTTGGAGAACGATCCAAGTACCCGAGCCCGTTGTGCGGGCACTGCTAGAACACCAAAGTCGTCAGAAGATTGAGCGACGAAGTGCTCGTGAGCTTTGGGAAGATCACGACCTCGTGTTTTGCACGACCATTGGAACCCCATTGGATCCCGACGGCCATCGGAAGTCGTTTGCTGCTTTAACAGAGCGGGCAGGTATTGGACGTTGGCATCCCCACGAGCTGAGGCACTCGGCGACCTCGATCATGCTTGCCAGCGGAGTCCCCATCGACGTTGTGTCCAAGGTCCTGGGGCACACGTCGATCCGGATCACAGCGGACGTGTATGGGCACGTCCTTGAACCGCAGCGAGGGATCGCCGCCGACGCAATGAAATCCGCCTTGTGGGCTTAGAGCCATTTGGATTATCCGATTACTGACTCCGTCAACGATCTGTGACCCTTGCCTGGGGCCCCAAATCGATTTCACCGTTTAATGATGGGGGTCCTCTGGAAGCTTGGGCACTGTGTCCGTTGGTAAACCCAGTTGGCGGGTAGCGGGTCAGTTTTACTCAACGTCCGGCTCGTCTGGGCGCGGCTCACAGGCTTCTCCGCTCCGCCCGTGGGAAGATAAGTGCTTGTGGCCGATGGGCGGCGCGTTGACAGGGGTACGCGTAACAGTCCCGGTCACCGGTCCGGACTCTCTCTTGGCGCTCGCCGTGCCGTTGGTTCTGCTGCCGTTCTCGGGGTCATCCTCTTGGTGTTGTTTGCGTACTACTTTCTTGGCAGTGTCCCGCACTACCGGAATCCCAACTGGGCGGACACCATCCTCGGCGATCGCGCTGTCGTGGCAGCGGTCCGGGCGGCGGTGCTTCTCGCTGCCCTCTTTGTCGCGCTGTCGGCGATCGCCCACATATTCAAGCGTCGGTGGCTTGAGTACGGTGCAGGACTAGGCGTGGCAAAGGCTGTTAAGGAAGCAGTACAGGACGCTCCGGACGAGTACGCTGAGATAGCACGAGAATATGAAGCGTCAAACCGGGAATTGACCGAACAGTTAGAGCGTTCAAGTATTCGTGAACAAGAAGCGTTGAAGGCAAGGAACGAGACCTTGGAGGAACTCCGAGCGCTTGAACGCTCTGTGAGCGCTGAGCAAGCTCGGAAGGATCGGGGGCAGGACAAGTGAGCGGCGAGATGCTGGATGAAGACGACGAAAATGCTCTCTCTGAGAATCTGCGCGTCATTGTTCGTTCCGAAAAGAAGCTCCAAGAACTGCGAGAACGTCGCCGCGTTGTGGACGAGCGTATGGCGATAGCAAGGCACGTCTTGCGCAGAAAGGGTTTACTCGGGCGCAGGTACCTCGTTTAGGCCAGTCCAGAAGTTCTGCAATCTGCGTGTAACTCCACAGATACCGAGCGAGTCCTGACGTGTCGGCGCAAAGTGGCAACCCACCCCAGGGGCCTACTTCTTGTCGTCGTCCCGTTTCTCAACTGGAACGCCCGTTAGCATCTCCCGCAGCGCCTCCTCCGCGTTGACGCCTTCACGGTAGATCGACTGGGGCTTGTCGTACTTAGGATTCGCTCGCTTTTCGGCTTTCAGCTTTTCGCTCGCCGTTGCTCCAGGCGAGACTGCCAGGGTGCTCACCTGGACCTGCCAACGGTGGCGATTGCACCAGCTAGCGCTGTCGCACGGCAGGTGATGACACCAAGCGTGCCGGAGAGCGGCGGCTTATCGTGGTGGAGTGCGTAGCGATTTCGATCCTGTGATCCGGCCGGTCTACGAGGCAGCGCGTCGCTTTGAGGCGGTCGCGCTGAGGAGCGACGGCTCGTTGTTTAAACCCGACAGGTCTGTCTGGTCCGCGGGGGTGCTGGAAGATCTACATACCCGGTTCAACCTCTCTCCAGATTCGTCCTCTGATCGCTTCGAAGTGAAGTTCAGGCGTCAGCTGACGGGAGCGCCTACAGCCACGTTCCAGCTTGCGGCTGAACTCTTGTTCGTTCATTTCTTGGTCGCCCGTGACATCGGGGAAGTTAAAAAGCGGCACTTGGTCGATCTAGTTCGATCGTGGAGTTCTGAGCCAATCTCCATTCCAGCCGACCTTGATTTGGCGTTTGCGACAGGGGTGTGCGGCACGGGTGTCGCCTTTAAGACGCGCCGCCCCGGTCAGCTTTGGTTCTTGATCGACTTCATGCGTGCCTGGAAAGAACTCGATAAAGCGAGACAGGATGAGTTGCTCGCTGATCCGTGGGCGTTTAAGGACTTCGCCGAATCCATTACGCAAACGGCCGCCTTCACACAGCGACAAGGATTCCTACACCTTGTCTTCCCGCACACGTTCGAGGACATGGTTTCCAGGGATCACAAGAAACTGATCATCAATTCACTCCGCGCTGGAGTTCTCGAGCAGCTTTCCGATGATCCTGATCGCGCCCTTGCGCAGATACGCAGCTATCTACAGCCAAAGTACGGCAATGAGTTCAGCTTCTACGACAGTCCCATCGTCGAGCAGTGGCGTCGGCAGTCGAAGCCGCCATCGTCTCCCCCGAGCACGGAAACAGGACCTGTCAGCCAGCCAAAGCCGGTGACGGGCACGTGGTGGGTCAACCAGGGTGCCACTTACCAGCAAGAGCGAGATGGTGGCTATGTCTGGGCTCCTCAGGTGACCCAGGGTGGTACGACTGCCCGCCATCACCACAACGTCGTGCTACTCAAGCCTGGCGACGTCCTTCTCCACTACCAAGACAAGGAAATCAAGGCGTTGGGCTTAGTCACAAGCCACGGAGAGCGGTGCCCGCGACCGTCTGAGTTACCAGAGAAGGCCTGGAGCGACGAAGGTTACCGGGCATCGATCAACTATTTCGAACTTGCTATCCCGATCAACCTGACTGACATCGACTCGGATCGTCGTATGAAAGCAGGCGGTCCATTCCAAACTAAGGGTGGAGTCAAGCAGGGCTACCTTTATTCCGTCTCGGAGGAGTTCAGCGACTACCTCAGATCACGCTTTGCGGATCGTTGGCCTGAGGGGTCGCCGTGGGCTGGCGCGTCTCGTCCGTCGAACGAGGGACCCACGTTGGCTGGCTCTTTCGGCGATTTAACTCTCGAGCTGGTTCAGCACCACCTGGAGCTACGCCGGTTACGCCTGGGGCCAGAAGTCGTGGCGTCAGCAGTTGCGGCTCTCAGAGCTGGGAAAAATCTGCTCCTTACTGGGCCTCCCGGTACCGGCAAGACCGAACTCGCCTTTGTGCTCGGTGAAGCGGCAACAGCCGTCGGCCTATGCACGGGCCTCTTCCCGACGACTGCCACCGCTGACTGGACCTCGATCGAGACCATCGGTGGGTACCGCCTCGACAAGGACAAGCATCTCCAGTTCAGTCCGGGATGCGTCCTCCAGGCGATCCAACGCAAGCAGTGGCTGATCATCGACGAGTTCAACCGCGCAGACATCGATAAGTCAGTTGGCCAACTCTTCACTGCATTGTCAGGACAGGCGGTCACGCTGCCTTACGTCGAGTACCGCGGAGACCTCGAACTCGCACCCTCGATCGTGCCCGCTGGGGCGGTACCACCTGCCCACACCCTGCCGTACAGGATTGATCCGCGTTGGCGAATAATCGCGACCCTGAACAGTCGCGATCGAGACTTGCTCTTCAACATGTCTTACGCGTTACTACGTCGGTTTGCAGTGATTGACGTACCGAATCCATCGCCCGGGATGTTTCGCCAGATCTTGCAGGAAAAGGCTCAAACGGGTTCGGTCACCTTGGATGCAGCGCTCTTCGCGCTGACCAAGCTTCCCCATCGCCCGATGGCACCAGCGATCTTGATCGATTGTGGGGAGTATCTGCGATTACGCAGGATCATCGATACTGAGCCGGGTGTGAATCCCGAAGATGACCAGATTCTCCAGGAGGCCCTCTTCTCCTACGTGGTCCCCCAACTCGATGACCTCAGCAAACCGCAGTTGCAAGAGATCGTCTCCTACTTACACGCCGACATTCTGAAGACGCACAATGTCTTCGAGATTGCACGATTCTTGGCGGGAGCACTCCAGATTCCCGCTGACGACCTCGTTCCGACCAAGACGACAGCGATAGCTGAAGATGATCTCGTTAGTGGCGAGGAGCCAGAGGCGGATGGCCGAGCCGTGGAACCGCACTAGCGTCCTTGCTCAAGTCCAGAAGCGACTCTGGCTGTACCTCAGGTCGTCAGCCCAGATCGAACACATCCCCGCCGTAGCGGAGGGACTCTTCCAGCTCCAACGCGGGCAGCTCCGGCGGCTGGCGGCGGCTCACCTGGCGTTGCTGCCGGAGACCGCAAAGGCTCTCGATGCTGCCGAGCGAGTGCTCCGGGAACTCCCCAGTTCGGTCATCAGATCTGAACACGAACTGGTTGGAGCAGCACGCGGTCAGGTGAACTGGCAGCAGACTCAGCACCGCCAACTGGCCACGGCTGATCCGACTCGCTTCATCTGTCGCCCTGCCGAGCGTCGTTATGACACTCCGCTCGCGCGGCTTGTCCTCCTCGCACTTCGGCAGATCAGCGGGCTCGGTCCCTTGGCAATGCTCAAGGACCGCGAAGCCGCCGGTGCGCGCATCAACGAGGTATGCAGACGCGCTGACCGTCTTCTGAACCACACGAAACTCACCGAAGTCACGGCAGTTGCCTTTCTGTCGGAGCGGACCCTCGAAAGTCTCCATCGTTACCGCCATACGGAACCGCTGATCGAGTTCGTTCGGTCGGCACGTGAGGCCATTGACTTATTGCACCCCGACCGCCTCCAGTCCGTGATCACCACCCAGCTCCTTGCGCCAGCTTCTAACGACACGCTGTTCGAGATGCTCGCTGGTTTCGAGTTGGTTGATGCGCTGATCGCTCAAGGCTACGAACAACGGTTCGGGCTCATCACGGGAGCGGGTGTTCCTTTTGCTGTGCTCCGAGGACCTCACAACTTGACGATGTGGTGGCAGAGATCGATCTGGGGAGTACTGGGCGATAAGTACCTCGGCCGCTACCGGAGTGCTCTTGTTGCGTCGCACATGCCACTTGGAGCCCTCCGCCCCGATTTTCTGTTGCTATCGGACTTGCCGCCTCGACTGCTGGTTGTCGAGGTCAAGCAAACCGAGGTGGAAGGTGCGAAGCCTGAACGACGTGGCCTTCTCGAAGCGATGGCTTACCTGCACGATGCTGGGGCAAGGATAGGTATCTTCCCGGACCCACAGGCTCTCGTGATCGGCTGGAATGCAGATGCCACGCCAGGCTTCAATCGAACCGTCGTAACCAGCCAGGACGAGATTCCCGAGGCCGTCAACCTAATCCTTGAGGCTTGGAGCAACACCTCGATCTGAACTGAGCTGCCGCTGACTTGACGGACACCTACCCTTTTCTGAGCTGGGTGCTAACCAGCTCGGCGAGGAGTCCACGTGCCCCTCCCCCTAGGCAGCGCTCAGTCCGGGCAGGGCGTGAGGAGGAAGTCAGGCGGGTGTTGCCGGCGGCGGTTCCGCCTGTCCTGGTGCCGACTGCTCACCGGCAAGCGAAAGGTAGCGCTCAAGCGCGGCTTTCGGCACGAGGATCCGTCGTCCGATACGCATCGACGGTACCTCGCCACGGTGTACTGTCTTGTATGCGAACGAACGACTGATTCCGAGGAGCTTGGCAGCCTCCTCCACGCTGTAGACGAGCCTGTCCTCCATCGGGGTGGCTATCCCCGACCCGTCCGCGGCTCGCCGCTGGTCCTGCCATCTGATGTGCTGGCAGCCTCGATCAGTGGGTCTCGAAGCTCGGCAGGATGCGAAGCCCAGTGGCTCGGATCAGTTAAATGCATGAGGTGATCGGGTCTCGGAGCCGAACCCCTCCGGTCTCGGATCGTCGGGGCAGTCGAATTCGCCAGGATCTGAACCAACGGTAGTCACACTGTGATGGCAAATCGTGCGTGTGACCTCGTGAGGTGACTTTCCACTCGGCGAGCGAAATCCCCTCTGGCATGGGGATTTACAGATGGTGGCGGGGGCAGGATTTGAACCTGCGACCTTCGGGTTATGAGCCCGACGAGCTACCAGACTGCTCCACCCCGCGTCGCGTCAACCGACTAACTCTACCATCGCTGTTCGCGGAAGGAACCAGGCGTAGTGGCCGCAATTGCCCGCGACAACGACGCGACAACGATGATCTGGGGCACGTACGACACGCAGGGATCTCGCCGAAGAGGACCGCTAGGTGTTCTCCAGTGGTGTTATCCGATTACGGATGACCTCAACCCTGTGCGACCGTTGCCTGGGGCCCCAAATTAATTCCAGCCGTTAATGATGGGGGGTCCGAGCACCAAAGGTGTTGCTGATCACCCGAACGAGATGGCTCTCAGCTTGTCCTCAGCCAGCCAAGCGTCGATGGTCGACTTCCACGATCCGATCGCCGGCGAGACCCGCGCCGGTGGTGGCTTTCTTGACGGCGGGACCGCCGACTCGAGAGCCTGGCGATCCGTTCGGAGGTGCTTCCCGAAGCGCTCGACGCCGCCGGCAAGGACAAGATCAAGCGCCGCCGCCCCGCCCAAGTGCCGCCGGTGAGCACGAACGGCAATGGCTCCCCCAGGCGGTGAGATCGCTCGGGCCGTTCCAGCCCGTCGTCGTTCGCCGGGCGGTCCTCAGCGACGGCACCTTCCACCTCCACGTCTGGCCCGTCGATCTCCGCCGCTGCCTGAGCTGAACCTCGCTTTGGCGGGATATCCGCGGCACCCGGTCCCAGCCCTCCGGGTTTCGAGTCTGGTCGTCTTGTGCCTTCTCATCGCGCTTATCTCTCTCTTCAGCTAGTGAAGGTGACAAGACTATGTTCGAACCCCGCTTTGGTCTGCTGAACAGGGGAAACGCGAGATGGCCCCGTTGCCGTTGATGCAAATTAGCTGCCTGAGTCGTTCGACTCCGGGTCCTCATCGGAAGTGATCGGACTAAGTTCGAAGCCCGTTGAGCCTGGTCCAACTCGGACATGGCGGGGGTCCTTCAGAGCCGGTGCCCATGCCATCGGGTCAGGATTTCTCTCAATCCCTCATGCGCCTGATCGGGAGATTTGCCAAGCTTGAGCGTAGATGGCGTCTGGCGTCAAACGAAGTGGCCTTGCGGCTGGATCGCACCGGTTGGACCTCGCGCGATTGAAGACCGGCAATGAGCAGTGACGTCAGGGCGGCACCACCGTCGGAGGTTCGGCCGTCCAGGATTGTCGGTCCAGCACCTGGGGACTGGTTCTTCTACGGCTCGCTGAAGCCTTCCCAGCCAGGGTGGGACCAAATCGTCGACCTCGTAGGGGCCCGAGCCGATGCCGAAGCGGTCGGGTGGACGGTTACGCGGAGGGATGGACTCCCCCTGCTGGAAAAGTGGGACGAGCAGGAAGACGCAGTGGCGCCCGGCATAGTGGTTCGAGCGAAGGCCGGATGCGAAGACGAGCTGAAGATCAGGTTGAAGCGAATCGAGAATGACGCCGTCTATCGCGTCACGAACGTGCGTGTACGAGTCAAGCCCGGTGAGAGTCAACTGGAGGGGGTTGAGCACGCGCGGGCGTGGGTCGCCAAGGATCACGGCCGGGATCGGGGTCTACCCCTTCCCGAAGGCTGGAGCATCGAACATGACGAGTTGTTCACTCGCGGCTTCCCCGTCCTGTTTGACTACCTCAGACCGTGCATCGACGGAACCACGCACGGCGAACGAGACAGTCATGACTATTGGACTTCGTTCATCTTCCCCCTTGAGGGGGGTTTTCTGGTCTTGTGCTCCATGCTTGAGCGACTTGCAATCGTCCGAGACAAGACGCCTGGCAAGACAACCGAGCGAATTGAGGCACTGGACTCCCACCCCGCCGCGACGCACGCGGCCATTACGGCGCGGCCTCCACAAGTCACGGTCTTCGTCGCCAACTCGCGCGAGAGTATGGCGTCGGTCTGGTCGGAGGTGCCAACAGAGTCGCGCGACGGCGAGTTGCACGTGCCGTTCCAAGCTTGGTACACCGTGCGATCCAACCTGGCTCACCAGGGCAAAGAGCCGCTCCAGCGGAACGTCGAACTGATCGCGAGATCTGCTGCAGGCTTGTTCGATACTCTCGCAATCCTCCTGACGAGAATGGCCTCATCCCTCTCCGAAGAGTGGCAGCGGGTCGGGTTCGACCACTCGACCGATCGCCTCAGCGCGCTTCTGTCCGACGCAGAGCGATTTGGCGAGATCGGCTCGGAGCGCCATTTGTAGAAGGGGGTAAGACCAGACGGGTGATACCTCCCAAGCCGGTAGCGCGTACCCGCCAACCAACCTCGACCAGATGAGGTTTGTCGAAAGGTCGGACCACGTGCTGTGGGTGGCGGCAGTTCAATAAGCGATATTGCCAAATGAAGCCCGAAGAGCACTAAAGACTGAATCCTGAGCGGAAGGACTGGCCACCTTGCGTGGTATCGGCGACCGGGATGCTGCTCAACGGCAGGCGCTACGACTCGGAGCACCCTGGTGCCCTGCCGGATGGGACTATCTCTGACGACGCCGAGCTGACCCGCGGCGATGAAGTCGTTCTGCCCCGCAAGACCGAAGGCACGGTGAACCTATGAGAAAGAGGCAAGCGTTCGGAGCGATTGCCGTCCACTACACGGCGGCTACCGATGAGCCTTCTACAGGATTCTCCACAGTTCATTGCCCTGTGGCCCACTGCTCATGCCCGAGCGGTGCCTGATTAAGCCTGTCCCTGCGCGCCTTCCAGTCGGGCATGTGCTTATCCATCAGCTTGGCAAAGCGGTCGCCGTGGCCCCGTTCAAGCAGGTGGGTCATTTCGTGGACGGCGAGGTACTCCAAGCTGTCAGGGTGCTTCTTGGCTAGTTCGACGTTGAACCAGATGTGTCCGGTCTCTCGGTTGCAGGAGCCCCACTTGGTCTTCATTCGACGGATGTTCCACTTCGGAACGCGCACGCCGAGCTTCGGCTGCCACTTCTCCAGCACCGCCGGAATCGCCAGCCGTAGCTGGGCTCGGTACCAACGATCCAGAAGCGCACGCCGTCGCCCAACATCGGTTCCCTCGGGGACGTAGAGCAGTAGTCGTTCACCATCGAGCTCTATGTGAGCCCTCCCGTGGCGCTCAATAACCTTCAGTCGGTACCGCGAGCCCCAGACGAAGTGAGACTCACCCGTGACCATCTCTCGCATCGACTGACGCTGCGCCGCTTGTAGCTGCTCACGGTGCCGCTTGATCCACGGCAACCGCTGGACGACGGCGAGGCGTACTTGATCATCGTCGAGTCGCTCTGGGGCGGCGACCCGGACCCGGCCCATTGGCGGATAGACACCGATGTGGAGATTCTTGATGTCCTTGTAGACGATGTCGACGTCGATACCGGCGATAGTGAGGCAGGCCTTAGCGGTACTCATAGCGTGCCTTCACTAGGTCAAACAGATCGTCGATCTTGTCGAATCCACTCGGAAGCACGGACCTGATCGCCTGCTTGACCTTCTTCTCCTTAAATTTGTTGCCAACCCACGAGTCCGGTTTGGAGCGCCTGACGGCCTTGTCGATCTCGATAGCCAGGTCTAACTCTGGCTCGAAGAAGTCATAAAGGGCTCGGCGTGCACCATTGTTGGCCCACTCGGGATAGGCGGTTTCCGACTCACCCTTGCCCAGCCTTGCCGCTTGCTCCATCAGCTTCGCCAGGAAGTCCTTGTACTTCAGGGCGCCCTTGCGTTGCTCCTCGAGGAGGGCGTCGAGCAGCTCGGACATGCGGTCGTAGTACTTGGGGTTCATCGGCCGCTCGTCGATGATGACCTTGCGAATGTTGTTGGTGATCGTCTCGGCGACCGCCTCGGGGTTCTTCTTGATCCCTGGGGGCAGCTTGTCGAGAGCACCCACTCCGAGCTTGACGATCAGGTCGATCAGCGTGGCGTTATCGAAGTCAGAGAGGACTTCGGAGGGCTTGGCCTGGATGTAGGTGTCAAGCAGGTGCCGCATGCCGGCCTCGTACTGCTTGAAGTCGACATCCTCGCCGGCGCCGAGCTTCACCTCGTCGCGAACGCTCGCGTAGTGGGCGACTTCCGCCTTGATTGAGGCAGCCTGGTCCGCGTTGTAGCCAGCGGCGTGCATCTCGTTAGCGAGGTTGCCGTAGGTCCGGACCATGGCAGCGACCGCCCTATAGAGTTCGATCCGCTTGGGTTCGTTTGCCTTGAGCTGCTCGGCGTTGCCTTGCTCGGCAGCGCAGAAGTACTTCTGATACTGCAGCGTTCCCTTCGGAGGTTCGACCGGCTCACAGAGGGCACGGATCTGCTCCAGTGCCTGGTCAAGGTCCTCGCGGGCCTTCTCGATCCGATCCGACAGCAGGCCCTCGATGTCCTTCTTGTCGTAGCCATCGAGCGCGCCGCCGGTGTAGTCGGTGATCGCTGACTCCAGGGAGTTGAACAGGTCCTGGTAGTCAACGATGTAGCCGTAGTCTTTGTCGTCGCCATCGAGGCGATTAACTCGGCATATGGCCTGGAAGAGGCCGTGGTCCTGCATCTTCTTGTCGATGTAGAGGTAGGTGGCGCTTGGTGCATCGAAGCCGGTGAGCAGCTTGTCGACAACGATGAGCAGGCGCATCTGGCCCGGCTCATCGATGAACTTCTTCTTGACCTGCTTCTCGAAAAGCTCGACCTTGGTGACGGCCTGATCTGCAGGCTCGTTGAAGTGGTCGGCCAGCATCTGGCGGTACGCGTCGTACTGGCGAAGGCGCTCGGTGGCACCTTCGCCGGAGTCTTCCTTCGAGATGTCGCCGACCTGGGGCTGATAACTCGTGATGATCGCGCACTTGCCTTTGAAGCCAGCTTGGCAGAAGAGTTCGTAGAACTTGCAGGCTTGGTAGATGCTGGAGCCGACAAGCATGGCGTTACCACGACCATCCATCAGCCGGGGCTTGGTTTCCATGTCGAGCAGGATGTCGTCAACGATCTGCCGGGCCCGCGGCTCAGAGCTCACGACCTTTTGCATGGTGCCCCAGCGCTTCTTTAGCTCGGCTCTAGAGAGATCCGTCATGCCCTTGGTTTTGGCCTCGAACCACTTATCCACCTTGGCAGCTGACGTCAGCTCCTGGTCTATGCTGCGGGCCTCGTAGCGCAGGTCGAGAACGACCTTGTCCTCAACGGCTTCATCGAACTTGTAGACATGGATGAAGCTGCCGAAGGTCTCGATGCTCGTTTCCTTGTCGGACTTGAGCAGAGGCGTTCCAGTGAAGCCGATGAACATCGCTCCGGGGAGGATCTGCTTCATGGCGTCGTGCAGCTTGCCCGACTGAGTTCGATGCGCCTCGTCGACGAAGACGAAGAGGTTGCCTTTGGCTCTGAAGTCCTTCGGCAGATGGGCTTTGAGCTCTTGGATGAACTCGCCGTCTGCTTCATCCCGCGTGGCGTCGTTCTCGGAACCGCCGAATTTGTGGATCAGCGAACAGATCAGCCAGGGCAGGCTGTCGTTGACCGTGCCGAGCAGGTCGGCGCCGCTGGTCGTGCGGTAGATGTCCTCATTGACACCCTTGAAGACGCGCTCGATGTGTTCATCGAGATCGGTGCGGTCAGTTATCAGGAGAACGCGGGAGTCAGGCTGGTGCTCACGAAGCCACTTGGCGAGCCAAACCATGGTGAGCGACTTGCCAGAGCCCTGGGTGTGCCAGATGATGCCGCCCTCGCGTTTCGTAACCCGGGCCTGAGCAGCCTTGACGCCGAAGTACTGGTTGTGTCGGCAGGTCTTCTTGGTGCCGGCGTCGAACACCATGAAGTCGTGGATAATCTCGAGCAGCCGCTCCTTCGAGCACAACTGGGTGAGCGCTCTGTCGAGTGGCTCCTCGATGTCAGAGGGCTCCTTCCAGGTCAGCCAGTACTTCTCTTGAGTCTCGATGACTGCGTAGCGCAGCCCTTCGACATCGTTACCGGCCATCACCAGCTGGACCGTCGTAAAGAAGGGGCGGATGAAATCAGCCTTCTGGTTGCCGATCGTCTGGCGGATACCTTCGGACACCGCCACCTTGGAGCGTTTCAGCTCGATCGTGCCGAGTGCGAGGCCGTTGACATAGAGAACAAGATCGGGCCGCTTAGCGTGACTGCCCGCGATCGTGACCTCTTCAGCCAATGCGAAGTGGTTAGCCCTCGGGTCTTCCCAGTCTATAAGCCAGACCGTCTCCGTGTGATCGGCGATACCTGGCTTGACCTTCACGCCATAGCGGAGCAGCCCGTAGACGTCCTTGTTGGCTTCGTAGAGATCACGGCCGCCGCCGAGTGAAGCGTCACTCTTGAGCTTGTCGATGGCCTTGTTGATCAGGTTGTCGTCGTAGCCACGAGCCTTCAGGCTCAGCCAGAGAAGATCTACCTCGACGTTGGAGTTCTCCCGATATTCCCAGTTCCCCAGGTAGTCGAAGTGGAGGCGTTCTGTAAAGAGCTTGACCACGCGTTCCTGCGCTCGGCGCTCGGGTTGGCCGACATCGCTCATGACGCGACCTCCTCAAGTGCTCGATCGACCCCTTCGCTTTGCCACGACCCATAAGAGACGCCCGTGCCCTGAACCTTCCACTCAGCGCGGCCGTTGGCGCTGCGTCCAGCCACGACAGCAGCAGCAGCCGATGGTGAGGCGAACACCTGGTTCCGCGTGAATCTGCGATTCTTGCCGTCGCCGCTCAGCACGAGCGTTCCATCCGCCTCAAGCTTCTCTCGCAGGCGCTTGTAGCCATCGTCAACTCCTTGCCAATCCGATCGAGCGGTTGAACTCTCGAAGACGGTGAACTCTCCGTCGATCTCTTGGGCGGTGGCAGTGATGCCTGACTTCTTCAGAGTCAGCTCGAACATCGGAGACTGCACAGACTCGCTCGCGGTCACGCTTGAGCCATGCTGCTCGGATACGAGCGTCACCTTCGTAGCACGCAGCAGGTTGACGCCGAGCACCGGTAGCACAATCTTGGCCTGGGAGATGAAGTACTCCATGTCCGAAATGTCGGCCTCGGGCAGCGGCAGAGGAGGAGGAGCGGTGCCGTTCGCCAGTACCGCTCGGTTCGCCTGTTGAGCGAGCGTTATAAGGCGGGATTCCAGATAGCGGGCATGGGCCTTAGTGAGGTTCGTGTCCTTGCTCGTCAGGATGATGGCCCGGTCCCAGAAGTCCTTGCCGCCTTGTTCTTCAGGCCGAGCATGCTTGTAGAGCCGCTTGCTGACATCGTCGCCTTCACCGATGTAGGCGATAGTGCCGCCCAAGCTGTTCGGATCATCCCCGAGCAAGATGTAGATGCCGGTGCGACTCGCCTCGGGACGCTTCAGCAAGGCGGCGAGGTCGGAGCGCGGAGCGGCAACGACGTGTCCGGTCCAGTTCATGATCTCGGCTGTCAACAGGCCTCCTGGCGTGCCGTCAGCGAGGAACAACCGGACCGACTTCCCGACGCTCACGCCGTTTCCTCCGTCACCGGCAATCGAATATGACCGGTCAGCAGCTCCTGCATCATGCCTTGCTTCATTTCGCGCGCCTTCCCAAGTCGCCGTCGCAGGGTTGACACATCGGCCTCTGCGTCTAGTAGAGCCGCCACGATGGCGCGTTGCTCAGAAAGTGATGGCAACACGATGCGGCATTTGAGTAGATCCCTCACGTAGAGGTGCTTGATCGTCGTACCTTGCGCGATCTCGGCGATGCGATCTCCAAGTCTGTCCGTAACGTAGTAGGCGAGCCAGTCAGGATCGATCTCCTTGTCGCTACGAACGATGTTCGTGTCTCCACCAAGTAGGACACCTTGCGAGTGGAGCGCAGACGCAGTAGCAAGGTCTCTTGCGACGGTAGTGGTCGAGCCAGGGATCAGTACGTCTCCCGCCTGCGAGCGAACACCACTATCGGTATTCGTCCGAGAACGCACATCCTCGATGCGTCGACCGTATGTCGTGAAGAGCTCTCCATAGAGCACACACGGGTAACGACCCGATGGGTTAAGCAATGCCTTGCTCAGACCCGCTCCACGGAGCCCTGTTGCGTGTGTGCCCAGCGCGACCTCCGGCCAGTGTCCCTTGAAGTTGGGTAGGCGAGTTTTGCCAGTCAGGAGCCTTTGCGCCATGCCCTCCTTAATCGCCTGTTTCTTGCAAATCAGCCGCTCCAGCACAGCGATGTGCTGGTCAACGTCCCTGAGGACACCTGCAACCCGCGATTGTTCAGTTCGCGACTTCGGGATTAATACCCTGAACCTTTTAATCCGGCCCAGAGCCAGCTTGGGCTGCGCCCCAACGGTGCGGATCGCCTCGATCTCTCGTTGGATCGGCCCGCTGAGGAGCGAGTACATCAAGTAGTCGGCGTCGCAATCGATCGATGTGATGCGATCGGCATTCTCTGTCAGGTTCGCCCCACTGAGTTCATTGGGGATGCGACCAACGATTCCCAGCGTGCCCGCGACGCTGATGAAGATGTCGCCCCTAAAGATTCGATACGCACGAATCAAAGGAGCGACTTCGTCGGGCACGTAGCGGACATTGGACGTGTCCACCCAGCCCGGCCGCATGTCAGTTACCCGTATGTACGGATGCGGCGTTGGGAGCTCGGTCAAGGAGCGTCCCTTGGGTAATCGCTTCCCCCCGCGTATGCTCCCCAACGATTCGACGGCCCGCAACTCCCAATCTGAAGGCACCGTGCTCACGTCGGTCACGACTTGACCCCCATTTCAGCAAGGTGCCCGGCGACCTCGACTTCGAGAGTCTCAAGTTCAGCGGTGAGTTCATCGACTGTCTCGGCGTACCGCTCGCCTAGCTGCTGGATCCTGCCTACGAGTGCGAGTGTGAGGGCGTTGACCTCGCTGCTGACGCGGTTGCGGATAGTTGCAAGCCACTTGTCATCGAGCACAAGCGACTGGACAACAGCATCCGTGAGGTCGCCGTACTTCGTGAGCGTGGCGGTATCCAGAATGGCCTGGCCTTCATTGGCTGCTTTCTTGGCCGCGACCTCGGCTTGCAGGAGCTCAATCGCCTTCTGAGCACACTCCATTATCTCTTCGTCATCTGCTGCATTGGCTTCCTTCAGTGCGTCCTTGATCGCCGGTTGGGTGAGCTTGCCCTTGTCATTGACGGCATCTGAAAGCAGACCTTCGTCGCCGCCGTGTTCCTCGGTGTACTCCTCGACGGCCTGGGTCGCTGCTTCGGCTTCAGCGTTCAACTCATCGACGCGGTGCTTAACGTCCGCGAAGTAGCGGGCAACAATGAGGGAGGGCGGAATGAGGTCCATCTTGTACTTGATCTTGTTGCGACCAGCGCCGATCTCAAGATCGGGTGTCTCGGAGAGCGTGCGGTCCTTCTCGTCGATGGTCGGCCGCGGGCGAGAAGCGTTCACCCAACCCTCCTGCATGACAAGGAACACGTCGTCATGCATCACGCTGTGCCAGTAGGTCATCAGCTGCTCGTAGACGTCGTACTCGTCTAGGAGCGGCACCGACTTGAAGAGCGCTAGCAGTTCATCGCCAAGGCGGGCGATCAGCTCATTCGGTCTGGTGTTAGCGTTAAAGGTCTCAAGTTCAGGTCGGTGTGCTGCGAACCAGCCGGCGACGAAGCTTCGGGCGCGCTCGGCAAAGGCTTCGAACTCCTCTGAGTCGAGCACCGTCCGCTGTACCGCCGATACGTCGATCGCGAGATCGCTGTAGCCAGGGCGGTTCGGCTTGAAGAGTATTGAGCGCAGGCTTGGGAAGGCCTCCCAGTAGTTCGCTAAGGCATCGATGTCCCTTTCCGGGATGCCACCGTGCAGGTGCGCTCGGAGGTCCTGGGTGTCCTCTGGCTCCGATGAGTCGATGTAACGAGAAATGTTGAGGTTGAAGTCATTCCCCGGATCGGCGATCTCGGACAACGGCACCATGCGCGAGTACCGGTCGATCTCAACCTGCCGGTTGAAGACGTCCACGATCTTGTGGATGTCCTGACTACGCAGGCGGTTCTTCGGGCCGTCCTTCATGAAGCCCTTAGAAGCGTCAACCATAAACACGCCAGTACGAGCCTGGGCGTTCTCCTTGTCCAGGACGACGATACAGGCCGGGATGCCAGTGCCATAGAAGAGGTTCGGCGGTAGACCGATGATGCCCTTGATATAGCCACGCCTGAGCAATTCCTTGCGGATGGTCGCCTCGGCGTTGCCTCGGAAGAGGACCCCGTGCGGAAGAATGATCGTTGCTTTGCCGGTACTCTTCAGGGACTTCAGGATGTGTAGCAAAAAGGCATAGTCCCCGTTCCTCGCCGGCGGCATACCAAACTCGAAGCGCCCGTATTCGTTCTCCAAGCCGTTGCTCCAGGACTTGACCGAGAACGGCGGATTAGCAACAGCAAAGTCGAAGGTGCGAAGCTGCAAACCAGTCAAGAACTCGGGGCTCGTAATCGTGTCGCCCTTGCGGATGTCGGCAATCTCGTTGCCGTGCAGGATCATGTTCATCTTGGACAATGCCCAGGTGGCGTTGTCCTTCTCTTGACCGTAGATCGTGATGCCGTGCGGCGCTTCGTCGGCGACCTTGAGGAGTAACGAGCCAGAACCGCAGGTGGGGTCGTAAACTGTCTCGTCTTGCCTGGTGTTCGGTCCAATACCGACGATCTTGGCAAGCACACGGGAGACCTCGGCAGGTGTGTAGAACTGTCCCTTCGACTTGCCGGACTCGGTTGCGAAGTGGCGCATCAGGTACTCGTAGGCGTCACCGAGGAGATCGTCGCCTTCCGCACGGCTGCCTTTGAAATCGAGATCGGCAAAGATGGATACCAGCTTGGTGAGGCGGTCCTGCATTTCCTTGCCACGGCCGAGTTTTTCTTCATCGTTAAAGTCGGCTTGGTCGATGACCTTTTGGAGATCGTTGGCTTCGGCGAGTTTGGCGATGATCTTGTTGATCTTGTCGCCGATTTCCTTGTCACCTTTGAGGGCGATCATGTCATCAAAGGACCCGCCGGGCGGGACGTCGATAAGGCTGTCCTTGTCGGTGTTGGCCTTATCGGAGACGTACTTCACGAAGAGCAGCGTCAGGATGTAGTCCTTGTACTGGGAGGCATCCATGCCGCCGCGGAGCTCGTCGCAGCTCTTCCAGAGGGAGCCATAAAGATCGGACTTTCGCAGCGTCATACGGCCGTCCCCTCGTCAGTGACCATGCCGAACCTTCGAGTCCCCACGTCCAACACTGGGGCCGTCTACGCCCGTTGTTTGTCCCCCAGTGTCATTCCTCCATGATCGCGCGGGTGCACGGGAACTTGGAGGGGCGCATCCACCATTGTTGACTTCGGCCGGCCCCCGGGAGGATGGCGAGCGTGTCTCCAAGCGACCTGAGCGAACGTAGCCGGTTACAAATCGACAGTGGCTGTGCCGATCGAGTCGAGCGCGGCGATCTCCCACGTGACGCAGAGCCGTGAAATATGACTTCGAGATACGATGCCAACAGGAGCGACGCCCCAGCGACCTCGGTTCCTAGGCGAGAAGCAAAGACCGCCGGAAAGGCACCTCGTGGAATTCCGGAAGTCCAAGCCAGTGAGTCTGAAGACACATCCGGTCTACAACGAGAAGTGGCTCCAGGATCGCCTTTCCGAGGATCCTGGCCTGTTGGGGCTCGGAGACCTCGTCGTGAAGGAGACCGAGCGTCGCCAGCCGCGGGCAGGCCGGCTCGACATGCTGCTGAGCGATCCTGAGACGCACACCCGCTATGAGGTGGAAATTCAGCTCGGGGCCACCGATGAGACTCATATCATCCGCACGATCGAGTACTGGGACATTGAGAAGACCCAGTATCCCCAGTACGAGCACATCGCCGTGATCGTTGCTGAGGACATCACGAGCCGCTTTCTGAACGTGATTAACCTCTTCAACAAGGCGATCCCGCTGATCGCGATTCAGGTGCGCGCGCTCGATTTGGGCGACGTGCTCACCATTAACGCCACTACGGTCCTCGACCTCGCGCGTCTTGGAACTGAGGAGGCGGATGATCCTGGCCAGCCGACGGACCGCGCATACTGGATCCACCGCGGGTCGGAATCGTCAGTCGCGGTTGCGGACGCCATTCTCGAACTGGTCAACCAGGTAACCCCTGGGATGGCGCTGAAGTACAACAAGTACTACATCGGGCTGGCCCGCGACGGAATCGCTGACAACTTTGCCACATTTCGGACTCGCAAGGATCAGCGCCTGACAGCCGAGTTCAGGATCCTCTGGAGTGACGAGGTCACTGCCATGATCGAGGACGCGGGTCTCGACAGTTTGGCGTACGACAAACAGTGGGGCCACTACCGGATGCGCCTATCGCATCAAGATATTCTGTCCAACCGGGAGCTTCTGCTCGAACTGATCCGCCGGGCCAGCGGCACTCCCATGCCAGTCGAGGAATGATCGAGCACCACGGTTCGGTGTTGGAGCCCGTCTGCGCCCACCGTCGTCGATCCGCTGATGGTCTGGCCGGGTCGACGAGGACGACCCGACGGGGTGACAGTCACGGCGCTGGCACGCCCCCCTCGCCGTCGTTCGGTGACTCGGGCGGGGCGACCGATCGGAATTACCACGGCCTGCGACCATGGTGTTATCCGATTACACATGACCTCAGCCCTGTACGAGGCTTGCCTGGGGCCCCAAAACGATTTCAGCCGTAATGATGGGGGGGTCGAAGAGCACGCTGCGATCTGGTCTGGACCTCACCTAGCGGCAACTCTGTGGGCTCGTGCAACGGCGGGCGAGACGGGTGCCCCGCCCACATGGGGCATCGTCGACGTGGGGATAAGGCGAACTCAAGCGCCTTGTACGCGAGCGCTCCTGACCTCTGCTTGGTGGGCGCACCAGCAGCTACTCGCGGTCCCGAAGGACAGCCATCCGTTGTCAGCGTGGGGCGTTAAAGAGGAAGCGCAGCGATCGCCAGAGGTTGAGCAACCCCGCAGTCACTTGGAACTCGTATGGTAGGACCTCGGAGTCCATCACCAGGCAGGGGTAACGTCAGCTCCGCAGCGCGGTGACGAATCGCTTCAAGTCGGCAACTGCGTCGACCCCGGCGGAACGTCAGTGATCGTGACCACTGCGTCCTCCAAGCCCACCCCTCTGAAATAACGGTACGCAAGGCGTGTCTGTGAGAGATGTGATTGGTCGATCCCGGTGTACTGAACGCAGACAATCCCGGCTGACCCGGCTTCCTCTGGAGCCAAAGCGAGCGCCGTCTTCGACGACTCGCCGAAAGGACCGCAGAACACAAGATAGACGGTGTCGTCCTTCGCGACGACCCTCTGACTCGGGCGACCGAATGCAGAGAGTCCACCGAAAAGGGAGAACTGCGCGATCACCGACTTGTCGTCTGTGGGAATGCGGGCAGGCCCGGCACCGATGTTCCGCATCGGGATCACTGCCCATATCAGGCCGTTGCCGCCTTCTTGCCAACACTTCGCGCCGGGTCCTATCTGTACGCTCGTGGTCGTCCCGTCATGAGCGGTGAATTGAAGGCCGTCACGTATCGGCGCTTCGGCGACTGGCACAAGTAGCGGTTGCTGGGACGCCCGCATCGCCTGGGTCGATAGTTCGACTTGCGCTTGCGTCGCCTTTGATTGATCGGTGACTACCGTCAGCTCACGCTCAGCAATACCTACTGCGTCTGTCGAAGCCTTCGCCATATCGCGGGTCTTGGACGCGAGTCGCCACGTGACACCAGCAAGGGCGAGGGTACCGATCGCCGCGCCGCCACTGGCCACTGCTGCCAAGTCGACGGCTGTGAATGCCATGCGGGAAAGCATCTCACGATCTACGCAGCGCAGCGTGCAGCACCGCCTTCGACGGACGCGGGCATCTGTCTTGGACACTGGTAAGTGGGTATCCACTTCCGAAGCGCAGGTCAGGCACCTACGGCGCAACCCCGTCCTCTGGTGGCGGTGGAAGGAAACGGGATGGCCAAGCGGCCCAAGCTTGAAGATTGTTCATCGTCAGAGGAACGCCGGGTGGCCATACCGCGTCGTCACCCGTCCCTGGCCATATGTTCACCGACACTGCTCGTACATCGTCTGGCGTTTCGTCGGCGAGCGGCTTCTTCGCGGCCCCGCTGAGGCGCGGATTATCAATGTCCCCGCTTATGACCTGGAAACCGAGATGGCCGAAGGTGAAGGTGGCCACGAATTCTTTCGGCTTTCCGCGCGAATCGAACACCGACCCCGCCTGCGACCACGACGGAAACTTCGTGCCGATGTCGATGGCCGCGAGCCACGCGGAACATCCTGGGGGCGGTGACCTATGTGCTGCAAGCCAACGCAGGTTGTCGGTAGGAACGTAAGCACCGCTCTCGCCATCACCGGCGATATTCGTAAATGTCTCAATCAACAAAGCCGTCTTGATTGCCCACGTAGCGGTTCGCTCTTGTTGGGAAGGGTCGAGTCGCACTGCCCGCGTGCTTGTGAATTGTGGCCCGAGATTGTCAGTCAGGTCATTCTCAAGCTGGCTCATCCACACGTTGTTACAGGGACCGCATACCGCGTCAGCCAAGACCATGCGCATCACGTTCAAGGGACGGCCTCTGGCGACTCCCCCGAACATCTGTTGGATCTGGCCAAGAACCGGAATGTGCTTACGGACAGTCTTGGAAATCACGTCCTCGTCAGTCAAAGGTCCCGGTCCACCGCACATCAGGCATCGGCCCTTCAGGTGCGGTGGCAGATGGACTCTCATGTTCTACCTTTGGAGAGAAATGCCAGAGGAACCGAAGGGCCAGGAGCCGACCCAGCAGACCACCAACGGCCTGCTGATCCCGGTGCTCACGCGCGAGGAGATCGAGGACGCGCTGGCCGCAATCGCCAAACCCCAGGTCTCACGGCCCCGCAGGATACGCCGACCGTGAAGAAGTGGCTCGAACATCGAGCGAGGGTCGTCGCGGTGGTTGTACTGCCAGCCGAACACCAAACTGTGAACAGCGGCTACTTCGCTCTTGTGGATGCCACCCAAGAGCATGCACTAGCAGAAGTAATCGAGCGCCCCGAGACGGAGGACCCAACGGGGGGCATCGAGCTGTGAGCAAGCGAGGGAGTGGGCGCCAGGGTCTCTGTGCCTTCTGCGGCCACGCCGGCGAACTCACAAAAGAGGACGTCATCCCTCGGTGGCTCGCCAAATTCATTAACGTGCACTGCCCGCATATGAGGTGGGAGGCAGTTGAAATCGCTTTTGGCACCGATCAGCCGTACCGCTCACGCGTCTGGCCAGCCGCGACGGCGAGCGTCTACAAGCGGCGCATCGTCTGTGGTGAATGCAACAACGTCTGGATGTCGCAACTCGAAACCAGAGTCAAGTCGGTCCTGTGTCCGCTGATTCTCGGTCATCACGTGGAGCTAGATGAGACCGCGCGACGCGTCCTGGCCACGTGGGCTACGAAGACCGCTTTGGCTCACGAGTTCATTCAGCCATCCGACGATGGCATCACGGCATCGGACGCTGATCGCTGCTGGTTCCGACAGCACCAGCAGCCTCTCGCGAACAGTGGGGTCTGGCTTGCTCGATACACAGGCGAACGAGGCGTCGTCATAGTGGCCCGGAGCACGCTCTTTCTGTACGACGCGGATGCCACCCAGCCAGCTCTGGAGGCGCACGGCCTGGTGACGACTTTGGTGTTCGGTCAGGTCGTTCTTCGAGTAGGCGTTGTGCGAAGCCAGCCAACATACGCGACGCGATTCGCGGTGACGCAGGGGCCGGGCATCCGAATGCTCTGGCCGGAATCGAATGCTGTGACTTGGCCGCTCGACACGACGATCGGCGACGATGACCTGGAAGCGTTCATCTCGATGAGCCTTCCCGTCGCTGGCCTTGGCGCGCCCTCTCAGAACGGCAGGCCACCGACCCTGTCTGCCTCATAGAAGCACCGCCTCCCTCACCCCCGTCGGACGGATGGCCCGCCGACTCGGCTGGTCGTCTGGCGCGCATGACGCGCCGGAACGTCTACTCGCCTTGTCGAAGAGAGCCAATGTCAGGCGTTCGGGCACCCACGATCCAAATGCCTTGAACGGTTGGGCCAAGTACGCTCCTCAGCCGGAGGTGGACCGATGAAGGTGGCCGAGGCGAAAGAGCTTGTCCTCGGTCTCATGCTCGCCGACCTTGCAGGGTCGTCTTCGACTGTCCTGGTCACCCCGAGTTCCCCCGATGGAGATCCTGGCAAGTTCGTCATTGATGGCAAGCCAGCCCGAGCCATCCACCATTTCGACGGCTGGTACGTCCCGATCAACCTTGACTGGTTTACGGGGAGCTTCGACGAGCCTGTTATTCATCAGACACCCTTCTACTGGTATGCCTTCGCCATCCCAAGGAGGAGCCGGTATCTTGCCGACCATTACGTGCTCTGCGACTACCTGCAGATGCGGGACTGGACGCTCGATTTCGCCACACCTCTTGGCAGGGACCACCGTGACCATCGAAACTGGCGTGCGGACCTTCGCTTGTATCCGGCGGAACCCACCGAACGCCAGGGTTACTTCCGGTGGGGAGATGAGCCACCAGGCGTCGATGATCGCCCCGACCGGGTGTTTCAGTTGGACAACATCCTCAGCCTCGGCGAGGTCGTTACTCCCGGTCGACACGTCGGTAGCTACGGTGCCGGCGGGGAGTCAGCAGCCCACAAGCTGTTGAAGCTCTACGTGGCCTCTCATCCCACAGGCTTCGGGTTCAGCTCTACCGCTCAGGCCCATGTCGAATATCCGTTCGCGACTGGCGACCGGGTCGACGTTCTATTTGAGAACCATGTCCCGGACCGGACGGTGATCGAAGTGGAGATCGAGGGCGAGAACAACATCTGCATTGGCATCCAGCAGGCCATCAAGTACAGATCACTGGCTGCCGTCGAAGCTGGTTACCCCCTTGTTACCCCACGAGTGGGCTCGCTTGTTGTGGCATACAACACGAACTACCCGAAGGCGATCGATCTTGCCGAGCGGTACGAGGTCGTTTTGAGAAGCGTCAACAGGGAGCTGGTGTTGGCCAAAGCAGTGTGAGGCGGGTCTGTTGAAGTCACAACCTTGCCAGTGACGACCGGCCGGACGGACGATAACAACGCAATCTTCAAACAGATCCTCGATGACACCGAGTTCAGACAGGTCCTTGCTGATTACTACCCGAAACGGGTTTACGAGCGAACAGGGGTGGATTGAAAGCGCTCACGATCAAACAACCTTGGGCGAGCCTAATCATGGCGGGCATCAAGGACGTCGAGCCTCGGGAGGCGTGTGATGGCACGAATGAACTGGGACAAGCTACGGCGAGAACGTCCCTTGCACGCCATTCACGACGCCCTCGAACCATTGCATTGGGAACCACTGCCTCCCGATCCAAAACCAAGACCGAAGAAGAGAAGTCGTAGTCTGAAGTTCTCCAGGAAGTTAGGCAAACATCCCGACAAGCGAACCTTTGACGGATTGACACCCGCCTTCTATCGATCTAGACGCAAGCAGCCGAGCAAGCCGAACGTCTTCAGGACGCACGGAACAGGACGCTGGGGATGATGATGGTCGATGATCAGCCGGAGAACTAACAACCGAGGGCATCGTTAATGCTTGTGGGCCATCCGTCTTGACCAAGGCGCAGAGGTCTATACCTCCTGCTCGGCTGTTTCCTTCTCTGATTTTGCTGATGATGGGGGTGGTCACGATCGACGTCACCGACGACGAGCGACGCCGCCGCCACGCTCCTGCCGACCTGCTCGACGAGATCGGTGCGCGCATCTGTGAACGCCAGTACTGAGATTTGGTTGTGACGATTCATCTCGCGCCCAGGCGAAAACCAAGCACCGCGACGGCTGCCGACCGCCTAATGTTCCGGTCGGTCTGGCGTTACATTGGACGGCCGTCGCGAGCATTGCCGATGGTCCCAATGATCTGAGCATTCCAGTGATCGGCAGCCTCCAGAGTCGCCTCGACATAACGCCTCGTCATCTCAATGATGTCTGAGGACGAGTCCTCCTTGAGTTGATCGAGGAGCACGAAGGTGCGTATAGCCAAGTGCCTGAAATTGTGCCGATACGTCCTTAGCCACTCGACTGCCTCAATCTCGATGGCCTCATCTAGTCCAGGCCGAACGTTTGCCCACGCTTCGTCGAGCTCAACAAACCGCTCTCGAGCTCTTTCGATCACGGTTGGGAAGATCGGAGCACCGTAGAAACTTGCCGCCGAGGCCCGCTCGTTCGCGAGCCAATGCGCTTCCGCTTCCGCATCGGGTCCTCCTCTCGCGTCCGGGCGTCTTTCAGTGGCGCCGTGCACTTGGATCGGCCGGTCATCGCCGTAAGGCGGCAGCGACATGTAGTCGTCTTCAAGTTCTTGGAGGATCGACTCCGGACCACGGTCGAACCCGAACCCTTCGCCGGCGCTCAGCAGGTCGTCCACTTCAAGCATTCGAATCCGCACACCCTCAACCAGTGCTGAGTAGTCGCGTAGATCCTTCAGGAGTTGCTCACGAAACTCCCGACGTTCGGTCGACCGCCGATCTCGTGGACTGAGCGCCGCGTTGAGAACGCTTGACGCGAGGCTGTCAATCAGGCCCATCGTGGTAAGTCTAAGCAGACGGCCGAGAACGCCTGAGGGTCTGCTGCACGTTCAGTTGACCAGTTGTGACTGATCATGCTGCCCAGTGGGACTGACGGTCGAAAGCGAGATCAGACTCGACGGGGGTGAGCATGCCGAGGGCGCGTCGGCGGCCTAGGCAAGCCATGTGCCCCAAGGTCATGGCACGGCGAAGCAGCTGCAGACTTTCACCCCGATGGTAGGCACCGGTGACCGCCTAACATCGCCGCGGCTTTCTTGGTGAGCGGAGTGGATTAATCGATTTCATCGGCACCCAAGACCGCGATTGCGGCATGATCACCTCAGCCAACCTGTCTGGAGAACCGGCGGCAGCTCAGCCTTGGGCCGGTTCACAAGTGTCCAGCCAGGCAGAAAGGATTCGCGATGGGTCCGATCGAGCAGGCTGTCCGCGAACGAGTGAGAGCCGGCGATCGGCTGCTCACCCCGTCTCAGGGTAAGCCGTTCACCGTGGACACGATTGATGACGCCGGCGTAGTCCTGCTGCTAGGTGCGAAGCGAGCCCGAACTCCGATCAGGTGGTCGGTGCTTGAAGGAGTGGGGACCCTCCTCGCCGGAAGAGATTGGATGACGATTGGCAGCGTCTACGACACCACGGCGATCCCAGGGACACTCGACGCTTACCTGAAGCGCTTCATCAATCGAGCTACCGCAGGATGGGTAGCTGCGCTACTCGAGAAAGCTGGTGTGGTGCAGATCGACCGGACCCGGCCGAGCCGTGTGCGACTGCTCAAGGTTGCCTGGACGGGTACTAACCGCGCACCAGTTTGAGTGCGCGCTCGGGATACGGGGCCTCAATGGACTCCACCAGACGGTCGGCCTCCTCGGTGGTCATCGAAGACGGCCGACGGTCCCTTACGAGTTCTGCTGCCATTTGCATGGTGAGCGGCACGGGTCAGACACGGGTGTTATCCAATTGCGGATGGCGTCAACCCTCTGTGACCCTTGCCTGGGGCCCCAAATCGATTTCAGCTGTTGATGATGGGGGTCCGAGCACCAGAGGTGTTGCTGATCACCCGAACGAGATGGTTCTCAGCCACGGAGCGACCAACGGCCCAGAGCGGGAAACGCTGTACCGTGGCAAGATCCTTGCTGTCCGATCAGGGGGTGATCGTGGTCGAGCAGCGACATATCAACAACAGCGCTGCCTTCATCTGGTCGGTCGCCGACCTGCTCCGAGGACTACTTGCTTAGCCCGAATGCCCTGAGAAACCGCCGCGTGGCGCCATCTGAAGGAGAAGCTCGGCCACGCAGCGACTGGATTGCCATGCAACAATCTCACCTATGACTGCATCTCCGTCTACGACTCACAATCAACAGCCCGCCAATGAAGACACTGGCCCAATGTTTGTGGGTGGCGTGTTCCTCCTCCTGGCGCTGACAACTCTGGGACTCGGGCTATATACCGCATACCGCGTCCACCAAGACCTTCTGACCAATGCCCTTGTGTCGGGTTCAAGCCGCGCTTTCATTACCCTTAGCGTTGTTGCTGGGACCATTGTGATCGCGTCGCTGTTTGCATTCTTCGGTTACGTCTTGATCCTCCTATGTGGCATTCGACGCAACACTGAAACTGGGTCTCGTTCTCAGTCCTCTACAACGTCCCGACACACGGAATAACCCGGCACGTGGGCAGTGCGCGGGCACTACTTAGGTGCTCAGCGCGAATGGCGCGCACTGCCCATGATCGGCACATCGGGCAACCACTCAGCAGGCAAATTGTTTTCTCGGAGGGGGTTTGGCTGCTTGAGTCGAAGCACGGGCGGCGAACGAAGACGCCGAGCGGCTGGCGCGAATGGCTAACGTGCTGCCGGCGCAGTCGGAGGTCGAAGAGACGTGACCCATGCCATCAGCGAAGTAGACCAGGGGGGAGTGAACACTTGGTATCTCGCTGCTTCGACCTGCCAGGTATTGAGGCGCCGAACGTAAGCGGCGTCGACCGTGAAATCCGCCTCGACAGGGTCGAGCGCGACCGTGATGCGCGGACTTAGGGGCATCACGACTGTGGCCGCGTCACCAATCGGCACATGATTCCGCACCCCCCGTTGGTCGCCAGTGGCATTAGACGTGATAACTGGTACGTCGCCGATCAGGAACTCCGAGCCAGGTGGTGCGCGGAGTACTTGAAGGCTCAAGTGGTCGATAAGTCGAGAGACGGTGTGGAAGTAGTAACAGACGCGAAAGCGAAAGTACGTGCCGCTCGCGTAAAGCTGTTCGAGTCGGCTGAAGAACGCATTGACGAACGCGGCGCGAGCGTCCTCGGTTTGAAGTCCAGCAGCGTCCCTAGTCTTCATCTCGTAGAGACGATCTAGAGAAGCATGGTCACTAAGGAAGGCGGCCTTCTGCGCGACAACGAAGGGGGAGAACGTGCGCTCAACAGCCTCAAGCATTTCGATGCTGCGGGCGTAGTGAAGAGCGATAGCTTGCTTGATCGTCCCGATACACGCCGGGTTTGCTAAACCGGTACCCGCCTCGATATCCGCGACCGCCTGCTTTAGCTTCGTCTCTACGGTCCCCCAGAGCATCTCGGTCCGCTCCGAGTCGATCCTCACGAAACGCTCGACCTTCGCGACGTCGGATGGGGACATCGGACGCAGAGGCCCGAGCTCCAGGGAGTAGGGCCAGATCCGCTGGTCCCTCTTCCGATTGCCGGTGCACCAGCTCACGAGGAGTGCGCGCGAGACGACGTGCTGCCCTGGTCGCACCGGCGCGGCCGGGTCGGAGCCCTGCCGTGCGTCGGCGGCTAGCTCCCACAACTCAGTGACTGGTATTCCCGTCGCCGACGCGAATTCGATGATCTCCGCTTCGAATCGGTCGATGTCGTATCCGAGCGCGAAGACAGCGGCCACCTCTGGAGCGCTACCGAGCAGGGGTGCGAGTGTTTGGAAGGCCGTCGAAGCGAACGGAGAGGGTGATGTCACTCTTCAATTGTCACACCGCTATTGCGTGCTGACGTGCCCCTGGGCGCCGGGCGAGTGACGCCCTGGTCGGGTCGGTCGTCTGACGCGCATGACGACGGACACGTGGCCTGGCTGATTGAGCGGCCGGTCTAGTCACCGGCACTCGAAGAGGGAGGCGAGCACTGGATGAACTGGACTCCCTCCTTTCGGAGGCTCTTCTCGCCGAATGTTACGGCCCCCACCAGGGCCTTCTTCATGCCCTCTGAGCTCGACTGATACAGCATTGGACTAAAGTCATGTTTATGAAGGCTGCGCTGTGGATCCGAGTCAGCACCAACCACCAAGCGGGTGAAAACCAGGTCCCTGACCTGGAGAAGTTCGCCGCGCACCACGGCTATGAGGTCGTGGCCCGCTACGAGGTGTCGGACAGCGCCTGGAACGGGGGAAAAGACGGGGGCGAGTACAAGAAAACCCTCCAACGCGCCCTGGATGACGCGTGGCAGGGGAAGTTCAGCGTGCTCGTCATCTGGGCGCTGGACAGGGTGACTAGGGAGGGGGCCGAGGGCGCACTTCGAATCCTCAGACAGTTCAGAGACCGTGACTGTGCCGTCGTCTCGGTCAAGGAAAGCTGGCTGAACGGGTCGTCCGAGGTCCAAGACGTCCTCGTGGCCTTCGCGGGATGGATGGCCCAACAGGAATCAGCAAGGCGCTCCGAGCGGATCCGGGCGGGACTGGCTAGGCGGAAGGCCGAGGGGAAGCCCGTTGGTGGTCGAGCGCCCGGGAGTAAAGACAAAACACGCCGAAAGACGGAGGGTTACAAGCAGGCCTGGGTGAAGCGGAAGGCCAAGTCCGCGGGGTGAGCGTGCCTAGTAGGGGCTAGCGAAACTCTGCTGGTGCGCGGTTACCGGATTTTGTAGGTGCCGTCGAGTCGGGCACGTGCGATGACATGTCCGGCCATGGCGTGGAGTGCATCGGCGAGGGTGAACTTGTCGGGCAGGTCGAGCTGGTAGTCCAGGGCGAAGAGTTGGAAGACGTAGGAGTGTGGTCCGTGCGAGCGGGGGGGCTTGGGGCCAGCCCAGCCGCGGTGACCCAGGGCGCCTTTGCCGTGTTTGAGCCCGCGGATCGGGCTGGGGTCGGTGAGGCCGTTCTCGGGAATGCCGCTTAGCGATGGGTCGATGCCGAGCGTGAGCGCATGGGTGGCGGGTTTCCCGACGGCGACGTCGGGGTCTTGCACGATGAGCACGAGTTCCGCGGTTTCGGCTGGCGGCGTTGTCCAGGCGAGGGCGGGTGAAATGTTGGCCCCAAAGAGCCTGCCGCGGTACCGCTCGGGGATGGGGGTGCCGTGGTCGAAGGCGGCGCTGGTGAGGGTGAAATTCTCGGGTGCTTGCAGGTCGGGACGTGCCCAGACGAGCGTGTGGTGTCCGGCGTGTCGGTTGCGCAGCGCGAGGCCGAGGGGGTTTGCGGGCATGGTCTTGTTCCTTCTCTCTATGCCTGCCGAGACGTCGGCCTCGCAGCTGACTACTTCAGTCCCGGCCTAGCGGATGCCTTTGGTGGCGTCACAGCCTTCTTTAACGAACAAGGTCCGGACTACGAGCTGCCTAACCCTGGCCCCGGTATTCGGCGTCGGTCACGTGGATACCCCAGTGCGCGTCGCCTTCGGTCAATGAGAGGTGGGTCATGAAGTGGTCGGGGGCGGCCCCATGCCAGTGCTCCTCGTGATCGGGCGTGTAGATCACGTCACCGGAGCGAACCTCCACGACGCGATCTCCGCGGGACTGCACCATCCCCCTGCCCTCGGTGATGTACAAAGTCTGACCGCCCTCGTGCCAGTGCCAGGCGGTGCGTGCCCCTGGGCTGAAATGCACGGCGCCGACGTTGAGGTGTGAGGGTTCCCGGCTCCCGGCGATGGCGTCGATCCAGACGTCACCTGTGAACCAGTCGGCGGGACCCCTAACCGATTGCTGCTTGGGTTGTATCTCCATCTGTTTCTCCTCCTGTCCATTTGACGGCCTCTCAGGGCCGGACGAGCACCTTGAGCGCGGTGCGGTTCGCCATGGCCCGGTATCCGTCGGATACCTCTTCCAGGCCGACGGCGCGATCAAAGACAAGGCCAGGTTGGATCTTGCCTTCAAGCACGTCGGGGAGGAGTTCGTCGATGTAGGCCCGAGCAGGGGCGACGCCGCCGGTCAGGGTGATGTTGCGCATGAACACCCCGAAGTCCATGGGGACCTTGGCGTATTGCGGGGCGCCGACCCGGCTGACCACGCCGCCGTCGCGTACCACGGCGAACGCAGTCTCGATGGCCTCCATCAGCCCGACACACTCGAGTACCCGGTGAGTGCCGTCACCACCGGTCAGCTCCCGCACTTTCTGGATGCCTTCCTGGCTCCGTTCCGCGACGACGTCAGTAGCGCCGAACTTCCGGCCGAGGTCCGTGCGGTCCTTGTGATGCCCCATGAGGATGATCCGCTCAGCGCCCAACCGCTTGGCCGAAAGCACCGCGCACAGACCGACGGCACCATCGCCGATCACGGTGACGGTGGTGCGAGGGGTGACCCCTGCTGTGTGCGCGCAGTGATAACCGGTTGGGAGCACGTCGGACAGGCTGAGCAGGGACGGCAGGAGAGTGGAGTCTTCAGCAACCGGCAGCTTGACCAGAGTGCCCTGCGCCTGCGGCACCCGCACCGCTTCGCCCTGGCCTCCGTCGATCCCGTTGCGGGCCCACAGCCCCCCGTGACGGCAGGAGGTCTGTAGGCCCTCCCGGCAGAAGTCACAGGTGTTGTCGGCCCACACGAACGGGGCCACGACCAGATCACCCGTCCGAAGGCCGACCACCTCGGAGCCGACGTCCTCCACGACGCCGATGAATTCGTGTCCGATACGCTCGCCCCGCTCAGAGACCGGCATGGACCGGTAGGGCCAGAGATCACTGCCACAGATGCAGGCCCGCACGACGCGCACCACGGCGTCGGTGGGCTCCCGCAGTTGGGGGTCCGGGACGTTCTCCACTCGGATGTCACCAGCACCGTGGATAATGATTGCCCGCATGAAGACTCCTCTCGTCTAGTTCCGTTGTGGCAACTATGACCGCACTGCCGAAGGGCGGGTCAGCGACCATAAGTCCAGCAGTTTGCCGTTAGGGCTCGACCGGCCGTCCGAGTTGACCTTCCAACGGCGGCAGCACCAAGTTCGCAACGTCGTTCAGGATCAGGTTGAACACGTCTGGGTAGGCATACCCGACATCGTCTCCGATGCCCAAAGGTATGACGACGGAACCCTTGGTTACCACGTCCATATGCGGCGGCAAAGACGCCATTTGTTTGCCGTCATACAACGAGGGACCCACGTAATCGACGGTGATGCCGTTGACGATCAATTCGACCTTGGTCAAACCAGCCTTGGAAAAGATCAACTGCCTATGTTTGTCAGCGTTTTGGAGCGCCGAGAGAACTGCAAGGGCAAAGTGCCGGGCTTCTCTTCCCTGCTCTCTTGCGAGGCAATACGGCTGCATGAGCGTGAGGAGTGCAATTACCGGATCAGGCAACCCCTTGGTTTGCCGTTCCCAGGCCGCGAGTACTTCGGGGCGCACTGGCTTTCCAGTACGTTGGTTCATTTCGAACGGATCAGCCGTAAAGATCGGGAATTGAGCCCGTCCTTTGTCCTCGTCTGGGATCAGGGCACAGATGAGATGGTCAAGAGCGGACCTGATATTGAAGAGCAGGTCTCCTGCCACGATGGCGAAGTACGGACTGACCGCGATCCCGAGGTCCATGAAGTAGTCGGACTCTTCCTCGGACTTGAGCACTTCTCGGCACGGGTATGGGTAGCGTTCGGTGGGCGGCTTGGGGGCGAAGAGGTCCCCAAGATCAGCGAGATGCTTCTCTGCCCTGAGGAGCTTCAATCGCCAGCTATCGGTCATGCCGCGACCGTAGGCGGTGCGCGGTGAGCACGTCGCGTTGGGAACACGGCGGCCTAAAACAGCGGCGCGATCGTTCCTCGGATGATGTGCCACTCGATCCACGAGAGCCAGGGACCATCTATGGATGAGCGAGCAGCGTCCCTATTATTACGGGTCGACCACGAACGGAACGTGCAAGCTCTTCGCCGCTCTCTTCTTGGCTTGTTCGCCTCGACGGTCGTAGCGGGCGGTTGTCGTGACGTTGGCGTGACCGACGAACTGCTGGACGACGGAGATGTCGACTCCTGCATCGAGGAGATCAGAAACACAGCTCCGACGGAGGTCGTGTGGTGAGAACCGCCGCACCTTCGCTTTCACAGCACGAGATCTCAGGATGGCGTAAACGGCCTGATCTGTCATCGGCCTGATGACAACGTGTCCCGTCTGCGTAATCGGACAGAACAGTGGTCCTTCCTCATTACCTCGTATCAGTAGCCACGCCGCCATCGCATCCGCTGCCCCGTTGTCGATGAAGGCGGTTCTCTCCTTATTACCTTTGCCTTTGACGACGAGCGCTCCAGTCTCTGGGTCGTAATCAGAAACGCTCAGCGCCACGACCTCGGCACGCCGAAGACCGGCACCGTAAAGAACACCCATGAGGGCTGCGTCACGAACATCAGCTGGGCTCCCTTTGCGACACGACTCGAACAGCGCTCGTAGTTCACCCCGTGACAGCGCCCGGCCTCGTGGGATCCGTTCACCACGAACGGCTGGAAGATCAATTGCTCGTTGGAGGTCTTCAGCAGACATCAGGCCAAGTCGCCACACTTCCCGAAGCACGCCACGCAGAGCGGCGAGGTGGCGGTTTGCCGTCGCCGGGCTGTAGCGCTCGGCGAGGGCTGCTCTTAGGGCTTGAGTGTGGGGGTACTGGAGCTGGTGCCAAGGCAGAGCCTCGGCATCGAGGCGATCGCTCGTGAGCAGGCTCGCCATCGTGTTCAGAGCCGCCATTTGGCTTCGCCTCGACCCCTGTGACAGCCGGGCCAAGTACACGGCCACAGGGTGCCGAGATCGATCTGAAATCGGGCACGCCACCAGCTCACTTGCAGAGGAGTTCACGGAGGTCAGAGCCATTCCAAGACCTTACTAGAAGTCTCATTCTCATAAGCAGATTACACTGATATTTCTCCAGTTCAAAGCGCTAGAGGATGACCAAACAGCTGCGCTTCCCGTCCCCGGAGAAGCGGCTACGTGAACGCTCGGTCCAGCGTTTATAACAAATCCAAATCCGAGTTATCCACAAGGGAGGTTCGTTCCCCCAAAGCCACCTCTAGGTCGGCGTTGGACAAAGCCCTTTCAGGCTGAGTCTCGACGGGCGTAGCGTTCCGTTGGGTCCTCGGGGCGATTGACCGACCGAAGAGCCGGCACGAAGAGGGTGAGAGCCGGTCGCGCTGGATGGTGCTTGGCACCAGAGGTGACGTTCCCTCCTTGTCACCCCCGAGGGCCCCCTACGCGCTCGAGATCGTCCACGTGCCGTCGAAGCTGAGCCCGAGCGCGAGGAGCCGCCGCAGATTGAGTGCCGCGACGCGCGGCTTCAGCCAGGCGTCGTTGCGCGCGACGCCGCGATAGTGAAGCCGGCCGTTGCCCTTCGCGACGAGCCAGGAGATCGAGCGCTCGGCCATCGGGCGATGCTGGCGATACGTGGCGAGGATCTCGGCGTCACGCCATCGCCGCCTACCGCGACAGTTTCCGTCTCCCGTTCTCGTTCGTCCACGACCGCAGCGGCAAGGCTCCGTCTCAGCTGCAGTTCGAAGATCTCGACGCTCCTACCGTCGGCGCGTTCTTAGACTACCTCGGACGTCAACGGGGAACAGCGCCCAGACCGAAACGCCCGCCTGGCGGCGATTCACTCGCTGCTCCGGTTCGCGACTCTGCGCCATCCTGAGCACGCCACCCTGATCGCTCGGGCGCTCGACATCCCACCCAAGCTTCGACCGGACGATCGTGTCGTTCTTTGAGCGCGCCGAGGTCGACGCCCTGTTCGCCGCTTCTCACCGGGATCGCTGGAACAGTCGCCGCGACCACGCGCTGCTCAGCGTCGCCGTCCAGACGGGGATGCGGGTTTCCGAGCTCTGCGGGCCGCATTCACACCGCGGATAAGACGCGACCTTCGGGCCACGAACTGACATCTGCCCACCTCGTTGTTGACAACTACGCGGTGCACCAGTTCCCAGACGTTCCTGCGTGACCACCACACCCGGCGCTGAGCTCGCTATTGCAGTAGGAGAACACTTTCCCTGCTGCGACGTCGAATACTGCGTCCTGGTCAGTGACAGTGTCGCGGGAACCCTTGAAAAATCGCGAGCGTAAATATAACATCAGACGTATGACGACAGACGATAGCCATGGTGGGTATGGGAGCCCCGCGCGAGGGTCATCCCACAGCAGCAAGTCGCCGAGCGACCGCCGACCGACCGTCGTCCGCGAGATGGAGGCGCGGAGCTTTGTCGAGGGCGCCGAGCAGTGTCGGGAGTACCTACGCAACGCCGTGATGTGGTGCGGTACCTCAACACTCTCGCCCGGTGTTCGGGGCGATGTCGACCCAGGTCATGCGTCGTCCACGGAAATCTTTTACTGCTGCCGAGGCCACGTGGTCATGTCGGACGGCAGACATTCCTACGAACTCTCCGCGGGAGATGCTTTAGTGGTTCCTGAAGGGGTGCCACACGCGATCGAGAACATCGGGGACGTCACTGCCCACCTCGTCTGGGCCGGAGCACCCGGTGGCTAGCACTTCAGAGCCGGTATTCCTCGGAGTCGATCTCGGGACGACCGCGGTCAAGTGCTCCCTTCACACCCTCGACGGCACTTCCCTCGGCAGTGTTGCACGGGAGCACGTGCTGCTGACGCCGGCTCCGGAGATTGTCGAGTTCAGTGTGCACAGGTACTGGTTGACCTTTGCGGAAGCGCTCCATGAGCTCCTGGGTCTGAGCGGTATCGCCGCCGAACGCGTCATCGGCCTCGGGATCTCGGCCCAGGGCGAGACTCTCCTGGCGGTCGACAGTGACGGCGAACCGTTGTGCAACGCGATCGTCTGGCTCGACAATCGGGCCAGGACAGAGGCAGCGGAGCTCGATGACCGCTTCGGGCACGAGCTGTTTTACGAAATCACCGGTCAGCCAGCCATGCTTCCCGCGTGGCCTGCGGCAAAAATCCTCTGGATTGCCCGACACGAGCCCCTGCTCTTCGAGCGAACAAAGCGGTTCCTCCTCCTTGAGGACTATTTCGTCTGGCGGCTTACCGGCGAATACACCTGCGAAGGATCGCTCGCCACATCGACCTGTTACTGGGACTTCCGGAGGAAAACCTGGTGGCCCGAAATGCTCGACGCTATAGGTCTCGATGTCGACCGTCTCCCTCCACTAGTGGAGCCTGGGACGGCCGTCGCGCCGCTACGAGCCGCGGTCGCCAACGAGCTTGGTCTGTCGCGCATGACGACCGTGTGCACCGGTGCGCTCGACCAGGCATGCGGTGCCATCGGCGTCGGCAATACCCGCCCTGGGATCGTGAGTGAAAATACCGGAGCAGCCTTAGCCATTTGCGCGACCCTCGATAGTCCCCGACTCGACCCAAAGATGCGCTTTCCTTGCCACTACCACGGCATCCCGAACACCTACATGTTCCACACCTTTACTACGGGCGGGATGGCGCTGCGATGGTTCCGGGATGAGTTCTGCGAGTCCGAATGGGCTGTCGCCCGTGAGAGGGGTGCCGATGTGTACGACGTGATTGCCGAGAAGGCAGCTGCGGTACCGGCCGGTTCAGAGGGTCTCGTGGTGCTACCTCACCTGCAAGGGGCAATGGCACCTGAGTCCAACCCTGACGCCCGGGGCGCGGTGGTTGGACTCACTCTTCGCCACGGCCGCGGCCATGTGGCCCGGGCAATTCTCGAAGCCATCGCCTTCGTGGTCCGCCGGAATGTGGAGGTGCTCGAAGAACTGGGCGTCGAAGTGAGGTCGATCCGAGCCCTCGGCGGCGGAGCACGGAGTCGGCTGTGGAAACAGATCGAAGCCGATGTGACAGGACGTCCCGTCACCACCACTGTCGAACCCGAGGCCGCCACGCTTGGGGCTTGCGTTCTTGTCGGCGTCGCGCTCGGCACCTACGCGAACGTGGAGGAGGCGGTGTCCACCATGGTGAGAGTCTCGGAGATCTTCGAGCCCGACGCCGCGATGGGGGCCTGTTACGACGATGCTTACGCCACCTACCGACATGCATACGAGGCACTCTGCCCGGTATTCGCACGGGAGTGCGGAGGTGCCTGTGCCTGACACGACTCCTGCCGATCGCCCTCTGAAGAGGGACATAGAGCGAAGCGGCGCCCAGAACGGCGACAGTGTTGGCATTCTACGAGCCGTGCGGCACCCCAATCGGCTCACCCTTGCCGAGGCCTGTGTGGTCGAACTCACCGCCGCTATTGGACAGGGGCTTTACTCTGCGAGCCCGCGTCTTCCGTCAGAGGCCGAGCTTGCCGCGCAGCTCGCTGTGTCGCGCGCGACCTTGCGAGAGGCGTTGAGCATCCTTGAGGCCCACAACCTCATCGTCCGCGAGCAGGGCCGAGGAACCTACGTCGTCGAGCGCCCGATCCAGAAAGATCTCAACCGTAACTTCGGGATCACCGCGATGATCCGGGCCGCAGGCTATGAAGCGCGAACCGAGGACTGCTCGATCGAGTTAGGTTCTGCCAGCGCCGAAATCGACGAGAATCTCAGGCTCCTGCCTGGTGAGCAGGTCCTTACATTGGACCGACTGCGCCTAGCCGGCCACCGCCCGGTCGTTTTCTCACGGGAGATTCTCTCCGCCTCCATCATCTCCGCCGAGGACCTCGCCGCTCTGCGTGACGACGAGTCTCTTTACGGTCTGCTCTATAAGCGCCGGGGCATCGTCATATGCCGTGGCGATGCGCATCTGTCCCCGATAGTAGCAACGCGCGAGCTTGCTCGATGCTTGTGTGTCGGGCGTGGAGCACCGCTGCTTCGCATTACGCAGTTGGACTTCGACGACGCGGGAAGACCGGTGCTCTATTCGGTCGAGTACCACGTGGCCAACTGGGTGCGCTTCACGGTCGAGCGAATGGGTCCGGGACCGGTTGGCGATGCCTAAGCCGGCCTCAACACACGTCTCAGTTGCTTACCTGGGGACAAACTCCGTGAGTACGTTCGACGTCCGCCGGGGGCAGCAGCATCAAGGGAATCGCGATGGGCCAAGCTGGCGGCACCGTAAGCGCTGCCGACGCCGTGCTTGCACAGCAGTTGGCTAGCTGAGGCATCTAGCGGCAAGAGCGAAAGGACTACGATGGCAGGGAAGGTCGTAAAGACCGCAGTAGTCGGCTTAGGGACGGTCGGGTCGATACACGCCCAGTGGTGCGCGACCGTACCGGAATCGCGTCTCGTAGCGGTGTGCGACGCGGATGAGCGCCGCGCACAGGAAGTTGCCAGGACGTACGGCGTCGACTTCCATAGCGACTACGAGGCGGTGTTGGATAGATCAGATGTTGACGCCGTCATTATCGCGACGCCTAATCACCTTCATGCTGACATTGCGATCGCGGCGGTTAGAGCTGGCAAGCACATCGCTGTAGAGAAGCCGCTATGCACCACACTCGAAGACGCCGAGACGATGATTGCAGCGGTTCGAGAGTCCGGAGTAAAGGCTCAGTACTTCGAAAATCTCTGTTTTAGCCCCGCATATCACACGGCGAAGGAGATAGTCGACCGGGGAGGGCTCGGTAATATCGTCTTCGTCCGTTGTTGCGAGAACTCCGGCACGGGCGGCTTCGGCGACACAGTCCTCGGGTTAGAGTCCGTCGCCCGCGTCAGTGGCGAGGCGGCAGTCATGTCCTGGCTACGCGACCCTGTCAGAGCAGGTGGTGGGATGCTGCTCACGACCGGATGCCACAGCATCACCTACATCTATCACCTTCTTGGACGGCCCAAACCTGAGCGAGTCTACGCTGAGCTCGTTCCCGATGGCGCCCGACTCGAGGCCGCTGCCTACGTGACGATCCGTTTTAGCGATGGTCGGGTCGCGTGGGTGGACTCGTCGGCAACCCACGCCCTCGGCGGCTTCGACGATCGTGCCGAGATCTACGGGACGCGAGGCACGGTATTCCTCGACCTGTACCGCTCGACCGGGATCAAGGTATTCAGCCAGGAAGGCTATGGGGACATCGGTCAATCGGCCTTCGCTCTCATACCATCGGAAACGACGAACTGGAGCCACCCGATCGTCGACGAGCGGTGGTCGCTCGGGTACGAGGCGGAATTGCGCCATTTCCTGTGTTGCGTGCGCGACGATTCCGATCCGTCTGTGACCCTCGACGATGGCAAATTGACTCTCAAGATCGTGCTCGCAGCTTACGAAGCCGGCCGTACCCATAAGAGCGTCGAGATGAGTGAGGCGTCGACTGGCCGCTAGATATCAACGAAGGAAGAACATAACTGTATCGACGGAGGAGGTATTGATGTATAAGGGCAGGTTGTTTATGGCATTGCTGGTAGCGTTAGGTCTGCTAGGCGCGCTCGGTTTTTCGGCACCGGCCAGTGGCGTGGCAAAGACTGGTTCGGCTGCCAGTACTGGTTCGGCCGCCAGTACTGGTTCGGCCGCCAGTACTGGTTCGGCCGCCAGTACTGGTTCGGCCGCCAGTACTGGTGGGACCCTGACAATTTCGAATGCAGAGTTCTTATGGACTTGCGGCTTTAGCCCGTTCAGCCCGGACAGCAACTTTCTGTCGGTTGGGTCAGTCTACGAAACGCTGATGTTCGTCGATTCCTTGGCGAACGCGAAAGTTACGCCCTGGTTGGCAACCTCCTACACCTGGAGCGGCGGCAACACCGTGCTCACCTTCAACATCCGCACGGGTGTTAAGTGGGCAGACGGCACGCCCTTCACCGCTGCAGACGTCGTCTACACGTTCAACCTCTTAAAGAAGTACCCCGCACTCGACCTCAACGAGGTATGGTCCGTGCTCTCCGGTGTCACAGAGAATAGTGCCCACCAAGTCGTGATGAAGTTCAAGTCGCCAGCGACTCCGTACTTCTACTACATCGTCGATCAGGTAGGAATCGTGCCACAGCACATCTGGTCGAAGGTGAGCGATCCGGTCCTCTACAAGGACACGAACCCGGTCGGGACGGGACCGTTCAAGGTGTCCGGATGCACGGCGCAGAACGTCAGCTATGTTCGCAACAACCACTACTGGCAGCCCGGCCTCCCGAAGCTCCAGAAGATCGAGTACCCAGCATTCACCTCGAACCCACCGGCGAACACCCTGCTTTCGACCGGCGAAGCCCAGTGGGGAGGTCAATTCATTCCGAACCTCAAGGATGAGTACCTGTCGAAGAGCTCGAGTAACCACTACTGGTTCCCACCGGTAGTCAATGTCTCGATTTTTATCAATCAGACTGTCCCGCTCTTGAACAATGTCGCTGTTCGCAAGGCGATTGCGTTCGCGATCAACCGCAGCCGGGTCGCGGAGATCGGAGAGTATGGCTACGAGCCAGCAGCGAACCAGGCGGGGATCGTCACCCCGACCTTCGCATCTTGGCTCGACACACCGCAGTTAAAGAGCGCTGGCTACAAATACGACCCGCAGGAGGCGATCTCGATCCTGGAAAAGGCCGGATTCAAGCGGGGCAGCGGCGGGGTGTTCGTTTCACCACAAGGCAAGCCGCTGTCCTTCTCGATAATCTGCCAAGCCGCCTACACAGACAACGTGGCAGACCTGCAAGTTATATCCCAGGAACTCGCTGCGGTTGGGATCAAGATGAACGTGGAGAGCCTAGCCGGGACAGACTACATTGCCAGTCTTTATGACGGTACGTTTCAGATGGCTTTCGGCTACGAGGCTGGTGGACCCAGCCCGTACTACGAGTTCCGCCAATGGCTCGACAGCGCCGCGTCCGCGCCGATCGGCAAGCCCGCGACAACGAATTGGGAGCGCTACAGCAACAAGGCAACAGATGCTCTAATCAACAGCTACGCAGCCTCGACAAACTCGAGTGTGCAACACGCGATCTTGAACAAGCTGCAAGAGGTCCTGTTGCAAGACGTGCCCATAATTCCGGTCACTGAACTAGTGGACTGGGATGAGTACTCGACGGCGGAGTTCGGCGGCTGGCCGTCGGCCTCGGATCCATACTGCCAGCCCTTCGTCTATGTGTTCCCAGACTGGGAAGTGGTCCTCCTGCACCTTTACAAGAAGTAGCAGCAGGGGACCAGGCCTCGGTCGGATACACGGTTCGACGAAAAGAGTCGGTGTGAGCGGAAGGTTAGGCGCCTAAAGTGCCATACATCCTGCGCAGGCTGGCATTCTTTGTTGCGACGCTATGGGCAGCCATGACGATCAACTTTTTTCTGCCGCGATTAATGCCAGGGAACCCCGCCATCGCGATGATGGCGAGGTTCCATGGCAGACTAAGTGGTCAGGCCCTCCGCGCCATAGAAGTCGCATTCGGCGTCGACGCCAAAGCGGGCCTTCTCTCACAGTACCTCTCGTATTTTCGGAACGAGTTTACGGGTCACTTCGGTACGTCGCTCACGTTTTTTCCGACGAGTGTTAGCCATGTCGTGTTCACGGCTCTCCCCTGGACGTTGGGCCTTGTGGGTATAACAACAATCATCGCCTTCGTTGTCGGGACGCTCATCGGGATGATTGGAGCCTGGAGGCGAGGGGGGATGTTCGACAGCATCATGCCGCCACTGTTTGTCATCTTGTCCGCGTTCCCGTACTTCTGGATCGCGATGGTGGCGATACTGTTCTTCGGGGTAAAGCTGGGATGGCTACCGCTGGGTTCGGGCTACACCGACGGCGCAACGATTACGCTGTCGTGGTCCTTCATCGGTGACGTGCTCGACCACGCCATACTTCCGGGGATGACGATCGTCATCACGGCCATCGGCGGCTGGATCCTAACCATGCGCAACAACATGGTCACGACGCTCGCCGAGGACTACGTCCGGATGGCGCGCGCGAAGGGACTATCGCCGGCCCGTATCATGCTGAATTACGCGGGAAGAAATGCCATCCTTCCCAACCTCACTGGCTTCGGAATGTCTCTCGGGTTTGTCGTGAGCGGAGCGATCCTCGTTGAGTACGTATTCTCCTACCCCGGGATCGGCTACATGATGCTCCAAGCAGTGCTCAACGAGGACTACCCGCTTATGCAGACCCTGTTTGTTTTCATCACGGTCGCAGTGTTGCTGGCGATCCTGATCGTGGACGGTGTCTCCCTGCTTTTAGATCCTCGGGCGCGAAGGATCTCTTGAGATGCGTGCCTCAGAGGGGAGTCGGACGGCACGGAAACCAAGGCCGCTCCACCGCAGCTCGGCAGGCGTGTTCCTGCTGGTGCTAGGAGCTAGGGTGCCAGTCAGCACCCGGGCTCGCTGGCCGTTCGCGAACGCGCGAGATGGAGTGCGTCCGTGACGATTGCCACGCTCTCGAGTCCGCGTCTGCCCTTGGGCGCCGCACAGCGAAGTCACACGAGGTTCGCTAGATCGCGGACGTTTGGGCGGGCCTTGCGATCGAACCGAAAGGCCATGGCGGGGCTAATCCTGCTTGTCGTGTTCGCGTTTATGGCTATCGCGCCTGGGCTGATTGCACCGGACAATCCGAGCGCTGAGATCTTTGCTCCCGGCCTCGGACCGTCCGGTGCGCACCTGCTCGGCACCACGTCGTACGGGCAAGACATCTTCTCGCAGTTCATCTGGGGAACACGGGTCTCGCTCCTCATCGCCCTGGTCGCCGGCCTCTTCGCGACGGCGCTGGCCGTGGGCATCGGTGTTTCGGCTGCGTACCTCGGGGGGCTTTTGGACGGCTTCCTGTCCCTCCTGACCGACGTCTTCCTCGTCATCCCGCCCTTCCCGCTCGTCGTAGTGATAGCCGCTTACTCCAAGAACGGTGGCACCACGATCATCATCGCGGTGCTCGTCGTGACAGGATGGTCCTACGGCGCTCGTCAGCTGAGAGCGCAGACACTGTCGCTTCGCAACCGAGATTTTCTTATCGCCGCGAAGTTGCGAGGAGAGCGGAACTGGCGGATCATCGCATCGGAGATCCTCCCAACGATGACCTCCCTGATCGTCGCGAGCTTCCTCGGAGCGGCTGTCTACGCTGTGCTGGCGGCGGCGGGACTGCAATTTATCGGACTCGGCAACGTGAACACCGAGAGCTGGGGAACGATGCTGTACTGGGCTCAGAACAACGAGGCTCTCGAAGCCGGTTCGCCACTCTGGGCTATGGCGCCTGGCATCGGCATCGCCTTGCTCGGCGCGGCATTCGCGCTCCTCAACTATGCCTTCGACGAGATCAACAACCCGGCGCTGCGTTCGGTACGGGGCAAGCATGGCCACCGCAATTCTTGAGGTCCGGTCGCTCAGCGTCGACTACCTGACGTCTCGCGGGGTTGCGCGGGCCGTTGCGGACGTCAGCTTTGATATCGGGAAGGGGGAGTTTCTGGGAATCGTCGGCGAGTCCGGGTGTGGGAAGTCGACGCTGCTATTCGCGATCGCTCAGCTGCTTAGCCCTCCCGCGGAAGTGGCCAGTGGCACGGTCCTCTTCAAGGGTCTGAACATGGTCCGAATGTCCGAAAAGGAGGTCCGCGCGATGCGGTGGCGAGATTATTCGGTCGTCATGCAGAGTGCGATGAACGCCCTCAACCCGGTGACTACGGTCGGGGCTCAGTTCGCGGACGCCATGAGGGCACATGGGCACCGAAACAAGGCCAACATACGCGAGCGGTCACGGGAGGTGCTGTCGCTAGTAGGGATTGATGCCGTCCACCTGAAGAGTTTCACCCACCAGCTATCTGGAGGTATGCGTCAGCGAGTCATGATCGCAATGGCGCTGCTGTTCTCGCCGGAACTTATCCTGATGGACGAACCGACCTCTGCGCTCGACGTCGTGGCACAACGGTCGCTCATGATGCAGGTAAAAGACCTGCAACGACGACTTGGTTTCGCGGTCATCTTCGTGACCCACGACATGTCGCTCGTGAGTAACTTCTCTGACCACGTCATGGTGATGTATGCAGGCGCGGTCGTCGAGTTCGGCGTGACGCGGCAGATCTTTGACGAAGGGCGCCACCCCTACACGCAGGGCCTCCTCGAGGCGTATCCCTCCGTGTACGGGACAAAGCTGCATTTAGAGGGTATTCCAGGGTCTCCTCCCGACATCTTGGATCTGCCGGCTGGCTGTTATTTTCACCCTCGTTGCCAGAAGGTAATGCCGCGCTGCGCGATCACTCGTCCCGAGTTGTACGCGGTAGACGGCGAGCACGTTCGCTGCTTCCTTTACGAGACCACAGAAGGTGCCTGTGCGCGAGATTGAAACGTCGGGCGCTGGCGAGAGCAATGGCTCCCCGTTGCTGGAGACGAGAGCGCTGACACGCCATTTCCGTATCGGAGGGCTGCGTGGCCAAACGTTGCACGCGGTCGACGACGTTGACCTTGTCGTACACGAGCGGGAAATTGTTGCGGTTGTCGGCGAGAGCGGCAGCGGCAAGAGCACGATCGTGCGTCTACTTGCGAAGGTGTACCCTCCGACGCGCGGCGACGTCCTCTTCCAGGGGCGATTGCTTCGCGAGATCCGATCACGACGAGATATTTTGGCGTATCGCGGAAACGTACCGATGGTCTTCCAAGACCCGTACGGCTCCATCAATCCCGTGCACATTATCGGCTACACGTTGCTGCGCGGGCTGAAACTTCATCAGCCGTCGCTTTCGCGGGAAGCCCGGGAGCGCGAGGCCGTCCGCGCGCTCGAAGAAGTTGGCCTCGTGCCAGGAGTGCAAATGATGGCCAAGTACCCCTTCGAGATGAGTGGCGGGCAACGGCAGCGGGTCGGCTTCGCCCAGGCCCTTTCCTACAAACCGAAGCTGGTGCTGGCCGACGAGCCAGTGTCGATGCTCGACGTCTCAATCCGCATCGGACTGCTGAATCTTATGGTACGCCTGCGGTCCGCGGGTATCTCTTTCCTTTACATCACCCACGACATCGCCAGCGCTAGATACATCTCGGACAGGATCTACGTCATGTACGCGGGCCAGGTGGTCGAGCACGGCTCGACAGATGATGTGTTGCATCACCCCGTCCATCCCTACACCAGTCTCTTGCTCTCTGCAGTTCCGGACCCTCGCGTGCCGATCTCCGTCGCGGCGACCGACATTGGTGAGCCGCCTCGAGTCGTCGATCCCAAGGATGGCTGCAGGTTCCGCTGGCGCTGTCCGATGGCAGTCGAGACTTGTTCTTATGTCACGCCGAAGCTGGAGCCAATGTCGGCAGGGCATGACGCGGCCTGCCATGTCATGTCACGGTTGCCGCTCCCTTCCTACCAGGCCACATTGCGGTCTAGCCGCCAGGCGCCGCCAAGCAGAGGCAAGGGCAAGAGCAACCGATGACATTACCGCACCACACCTCTCAACAAGGAGCGGACCGATGAGCGCTTTCATCTTTATGCTCACACAAGAAGATGAAACCGTAACGAACGCAGAGAGTGTTTACGAAAGCGTGCGAACCTGTGGCCTGCGGTACGTCGGGTTCAAGGATATTGGCCTACCGAAGGAGCGGCTCGCAACCGTGACAAAGGCGGCCCATGAGGATGGGCTGGAGGTTATTCTCGAAGTTGTTTCCTTAAGTCTGGCGGATGAGGCGCGCTCAATACAGATCGCAAAGCAGATCGGCGTGGACTGGGTTCTGGGTGGCACGTATATAGAGGCGGGAGCCAAGGCTCTGGAGGGAACGGGCATCAAGTACTGTCCGTTTATAGGTGAAGTGGTGGGGCATCCGAGCCTCCTTCATGGAACGGTGGGAGAGCTGGCAAGCCTGGCCCTGCAGACCACAAGTCACGCCGGCGTTTATGGGCTCGATCTGCTCGCATATCGGCACACGGACGAGAATCCGACGGAGGTGATCCGAAGAGTAATCGCGAAGTCTCAGGGACCGGTTATCGTCGCCGGTTCGATTTCGACACCTCAGCAGATCGCGCTCATATCCGCGGCTGGGGCGTGGGGATTCACGATCGGCAGTGCAATCTTCAATCGACTCATGCCCGGCGGTCTCGACGTACCTGATCAGGTGGCGTGGGTGGTCAAATATGCAGCGAGCCTGAATGCCGATAGCAATGGTATGGGCTTTATTGGGAGAGGAATATCCGCAGCACCAATTGACGAGTAGTCCAAACTGAAGGGAGAGATGCAATGGCCAAATTCAATCACGAGATTCGCCGCCGCATTGCGGAGGCGGCCACGGAGATGTGCAAGAAGAGCCTGACGACGGGCCTCGATGCCGGTGACATCAGTGTCTTCGACCGCGACGCCGGCATCATTTACGCCCTTCCGAGACCCTGTGAGGACCTTCCCATCCGATCCTGGACCGATATACGACCAGAAGACGTCGCCGTCCTTAGTCCGGACGGCAAGCTCATGGAAGGCTCTACGCAGAGACCCACTGTCGAGATTCCCATGCATCTTCGACTGTATGAGGCGCGTCTAGATGCGAATGCGATCGTGCACAGCCACGGCGAGTGGTCCCAGGTGTTCGCGGCCGTCGGGAGAGACATTCCGACTAGTACCATCGACACATACAGCCACCTCGGGTTCTCGCCGGTCAGGTGTGGGCGATTTGGTATGGTTGCCTCGGAAGAGTTAGCTGTGAATATGGTCGAAGTGATAGGCAAGACTGCTAAGGCGGCGCTAATGGCCTGTCACGGTGCGGTGTGTCTCGGCAGCGATCTTGACGAGAGCATGTGGGTGGCGTGCGTCGTTGAGAGAGCAGCCCGGCAGGCGCTCTTTGCTTACCAAATTGGTCAACCGAAACAGCTAGGCGTTGAGCAGGTGATTGCGGATGAAGCCCTCGCCGCGCGAGTGGAAACGGGTGAGGTCCATCTCCGGACAGAGACGTTGCAGCAGATGGGTTGAGCTCGTATGACAGTGTATCTGTGGTCTCTAATGGAGACTGACTGCGTGAATATTCACTAGCCTCAGCAAATGCTCTCAACGGCTGCTGGGAATGTGAGAAATGGAAGGGACAGTTGCAATGGAGTTCAAACTGGATGTTCAAAGTGCCGTTCCGCTTACCAACCTTAGTCATATGGGAATTGCGGTAAAGAATGCCGAGGAGACGTTGGAGTGGATGTCCTCAGTGTGGGGCATCGGGTCTCCTGAAATAGATATAGAGTACTGGCCAAAGGCCGAGGACATCAATGTGGGCGAGCCGTTCGGTGTCCGCCTCGTATGGGTTAAGTTCGGACCTCTGACGTTGGAGCTGCTACAACCGCTCGATGACAAGTCGATTTGGTCAAGTTTTATCGCTGAAAAGGGTGAGGGGCTTCACCATGTGGCATTCGGCGTTTCTAATTACGATGAGATGGTCGCAAAATTGCTGGCCCAAAAGCAAAAGCTTCTGGTTGACGCCGTGTTTGAGGGTTGCCGGTGGTGTTATTTTGAGGTACAACCGGGCGGGACGGTGATCGAATTCCGTGAGGAATATGCACGTCGATAGTGGCTGGACATTGTAGAGGGCGGCCACCTACGACGCGGAGTGCGGTGGAATCGGATAAGCAAAGGGAGAGAAGGCCGAGAAGAAGCTAGATGGCGGTATAGCAATCGTGAAGGCTTTCCGACTGGCGTTGGAGGAGAGACGCGATGCAGAAGCTGATCAATCATGCGGAGAACTTCGTGGACGAGACGCTAGACGGCATCCTTAAGGCACATCCCGGGGAACTGAAGCGCGCGAAGGATCCGCGGGCAATTGTACGCGCTGACGCACCGGTCGGTGGGAAGGTGGCGATCGCGACTGGAGGTGGTTCAGGCCACCTTCCTGTCTTCATGGGGTACGTCGGTCGGGGCCTTGCTGATGGCGCTGCAGTCGGGAATGTGTTCTCGTCACCAAGCGCGGAACAGATGTTGTCGGTCACCCGTGCGGTCAACGGTGGTCGCGGCGTGCTCTTTCTTTTCGGCAATTACGGTGGGGATGTCATGAATTTCGGTCTTGCCGCGGAGATGGCCGAGGCCGAAGGGATTCGCGTCGTTACGCTGACCGCTACCGACGACGTTGCGTCGGCGCCGAAAGGGGAGGAGCAGCGACGGCGTGGAATCGCGGGAATCTTCTTTCTCTACAAGATTGCTGGCGCGCTCGCAGCAGAGGGAGCCGATCTCGACAGTGTCCTGCGAGTCACCGGACGAGCCTCTGCAAATTTGCGGAGCATGGGAGTCGCACTGTCTCCTTGCATCATTCCTGGGGTCGGTCATGCGACCTTCGAGGTCCTTCCAGGTGAGATGGAGATCGGTATGGGAATCCATGGTGAGCCGGGCGTGCGACGCGGACCACTTGAGTCAGCAGACGAAATCACTGACGGTGTCATTGCTAGGCTGATCGAGGATTTGCCGTACAAGAAGAACGATCAGATTGACGTCTTGATCAATGGTCTCGGTGCTACCCCTCCCGAGGAGCTTTACATCGTCTACCGTCGCGCAAGCATGCGAATTGAAGAGCTCGGACTTACCGTTCGCCGAGCCTGGGTAGGAGAGTACGCGACATCCCTGGAGATGGCTGGGATGTCGATTTCGCTGATGCGGGTTGACGATCAGCTGGTGCGATTGCTTGATGCACCCGCGTCCTCACCATTGTTTGCGCGTTTATGACGAGCTTTCTCGGCGTCTTACAAGCCGTGGCCGAGGAGGTCAAGCGCCGTGCCGATGAGCTGAACCGACTCGATGCCGAGGCTGGGGATGGTGACCTTGGAGTCACCGCGACGCATGCGGCTGACGCGATTCTCCGTCTTATTCCCGATTTGGCCGGTCAGGAGATACCAGATATTCTGAAAGCGTGCGGCCTGGCGGTTTCTCGGGAGGCGCCGTCCACTGCCGGCACACTGATTGCGATCGGCTTGTTGGGGGCGGGTCGAGCGGCGGAGGAGAAGTCTTTGTTCAGTGTCTCCGGACCGGCAAGCATCGCCGAGCTCCTCGACGCATCACGGGTAGCTATTTCGGTTCGCGGGAAAGCCGAACCAGGTTCGAAGACGATGCTCGATGCCCTATCCCCGGCAGTTTCAGCGGCAGCCGACATTGTGAGCGGTGGGGGCACACTCTGGCAAGCGCTCGATGGTGCGGCCGAGGCGGCGGACAAAGGTGCGAAAGGGACGGCAAGGATGACCCCTCGGTTCGGACGTGCCGCCTGGCTTCCAGAAAGGTCAGCCGGCCACGAGGACGGGGGAGCGCGGCTTATAGCCATCATCCTTGACGTCGCTGCAAGGTCAAGAGACTTCAAGGATTCTCAGTAATGTCTCGTGCAGTCATCATCTCGGCGGTACGCACACTCGAGGGTCGGTGTCAGGTATCCGACTGGCCGATTTCAACCACCGGCAGTAACACGGACACGGTGGTGGCCGCAGACCCATTATCACACGCTTCGCGGAGGTCACCAAGGCCGTCGAGTCGCATCCTGGAACAGGTTAGCGACCGTCATTGCTCGGTTCATCGAGTTCTTTATCACCCGTTAAAGGAGGTTCTGTCATGAGCGTGCTGGTTACCGGTGCGGGTAGTGGCATCGGCGAGGCTACTGCGCATCTGCTTTGTGAACGCGACTTAAAGGTCGCCGTGACCGACCTCGACGAAAAGGCCGCGTGGCGCGTGGGTGCCGAGTTGGACAGCTTCTGCACCGTGTTGGACGTTACGAGCCGACAGTCAATCCTGGAGGCCATGGACGAGGCCGAAGCCGCGATTGGGCCTCTGGACTGCCTCGTTTCCAACGCTGGCGTCTCATCGTTCGTTCCCTTCCTCGAGATGCCAGATGCTGACTGGAACCTCATGCTGGATGTCAACACAACCGGTGTCTTCTACTGTGGTCAAGAGTTCGCCAGACGCCTCGTCGCCGACAACCGCCAAGGTTCGATCGTCAATGTGGCGTCGGTGGCTGCCAAACAAGGAGGGATTCCATGGTTGGCCCACTATGTGGCGTCGAAGTTTGCGGTCGTGGGACTCACCCAGGCGATGGCCTTTGAGCTAGCGCCCTACGGAATTCGCGTCAACAGTGTCTGCCCCGGCTACGTCGCTACAAGCATGCAACAACGCGAGCTCGCCTGGGAGGGGGAGCTGCGCGGCATAACGCCTGCAGAGGTATTTGCGCTCTATGTCAAAGACACGCCCCTGGCGCGCATTGAAACCGCCGAAGACGTTGCTCGTGCGATCCTGTTTTTGCTCGGGCCGGATGCGGCGTTCATCACGGGTGAAGCGCTGTCAGTTAACGGCGGAGTGTTGATGGACTGAATCGTTCGACCCAAGGGGTTCTTGGAGCGCGCCTAATCTCAGCCGACTGAAGGCCGCGCAGAAGGCTCTCCCGCGAAAGGTGACCGTCGCGGAGTCGGGAACGAGTCGCATGGTCCTAGATGGGGAGTCCATCGACCTCGAACCGCAGCGCCGAGCTGCCGCTGCAGGCAGGATCCGTCGTCGCGACATGCTCGGCGAGCTCGTCCACGAGTACCACCAGTTGGCCGGGTAGTCCGAGCGGCAGCCTGTGGAGGCCCGTAGACACCGGGCGAAGGCCAAGGTCTTGCGCCAATGACCACTGCGTCCGCCAGCGGGGCGCCGCGCGTCACCGGCACTGGCTGATCTCGCAGCGAGCCCCTTCGAGGTCTTGGAAAAATCCCCGGACCAAACGCCGACGTCCCACGCTGAATGCCGTCAGCGCGATCGAGGTCTTGGTGCCCTACACCACGTGCGGCCAGTACGAGCCCGGTGGCGTCGATCATGCTCGCCCAATCGAGACCCGGCGGGTAGTTGATACCTTCTGGATTGAAGCGAAATGCCTCGCCAAAGGTCATCAAGGCCAAGATCGCCTCGCGATCCAAGGCGTATGCAATGGCGACCTCCTCTGGAAGGATCACAAGGTTGTCATCGACGACGCCATAGACAAGCTTCTTCATTCTTGACCTCCCACCCATGCAAGACCTCTCGGTCCCTTATCGAAAGGTAAAACCACCAGCGTTTATCACAGCCAGTCGTCGTCGTCCTTCGGCGAGCCGCTGAGGTTCAGCAGCCCCTCATCACCAAGGATCATGGCAATCTCCGCCGCACAGTCATCGAGGTCTTCCGTTGAGGCTTCGGCTGCAACTTGAGGGAACCAGCTCTTAAAGACACCGATAATGATGTCGATTACTTGGGTGTCGTCCTCAGTCGGCTCCGGGCTCACGGCTGACCTCCCAGCGTCGTACGTGTTGAAAGCTGACAACTGATGGTGCCCGGTTTCTGATCGAGATCATCTCCGCCCAATGTCGAACAGCTGCATCTGTCCAACGCCTGGCTTCTGATGGGGATGACGTCAGCTACAAATCCGTCATCGCGCGTGGCAGTAACAACACTCATCACGGTGTTCTCCTTATCGCACCTAGCGGGGCCACCGTGCTCGTGGAGTCGGTTGGCTGGGGGTCAACGAGCTAGGTCTCTCACCCCAATCTTGATAAGTACGGCCAGTGTAGCTAACTGCCTTGGGTAGCATGAAGAGCGCTGCCAAGATCTGGACGTGCGCACGGGCGGCAAACCATTTCGGATCTGGCTTGAAGATGGCAGGGACGTCTACGTCGTCACGATCGGCGGGTTGGCAAAGGCGCTCGGGCGGTCGAGTTCAACAGTCCGGCGGTGGGAGCGAGAGCACCTGCTGCCGAGAGCACCGCTGCACCTTCTAAAACATGATCCGAGGGCCGAGAGACGGCTTTATCCGGTTGAACTGGTTGAAACAATTGCAGTGATTTGTAATGCCCAACCCATTGGTAGGCGCCGTTCACCAAACCGGTTTCACCGTCAGCAGATGGACATCGTTAATGCATGGTCCAAAACTCAGAGATCCTTGCAGTCGCCAAATCAGCACGTGGATCGCACGGGCATTCTTTGATCGTCAGCGCTGAGGTTGTCTGGCTCATCGGAATCTCGCGGGGTTCGGTGAGCTCGTGGTTGATGGCGATCGCGTGGACAACCGCTAGAAGTGATCAATTTGAGCGCGTTCTCGCGACTCGTGCAGCGGGCCCCAAGCTGAGCAGCGCCCCGCCATCCCCCTCTCGTGTAGCGGATTCTTGGGTTACGGCTTTGAGTCCTTAGCTCAGGTTTCCGACCGGGTGTCGCCAGGCAACGAGTTGAGCAGAACCGTTGTGGGCAACAAGTTCCAGCAACTTCAGGTGGAGCGGTGTCTGCCTGTGTTTCCTGTGATCAACTCATGGGCCATCAGTTTGGAACGGCCCACTACCCGCGAAAGCAGCTATTTGCACGTTTGTGCTGACGCCCGCGTGCCCTTGAGTCTCTAGGAGGCTTTGATTTCACGATGGGAACGAACATCGAGGTGCCGAACCGACTTGTCCGTCACTCGCTCCAGATACGGCGAGAGTTGATGTTGTGCGAGCAAGGCGTTGTATTTGGCAGCAGTTCTCGCGGTCACCCCGGTACCTTCACCACTGACGGTGTCGAATACGTAGTTCATCAGGTTGACTTTGACAGTAGGCGAGAGATCGGGCGCCTTGGCGATGATCCTGGCGGCAGAGTTTGTGGTCGTCACGTCACGCTCCAGGCCGAACCACTTCGCCCGCTCCAAGAACAGTTCGCGAACCCGACGTGGAGTTACATCCGCGAGCGAGTCCAAACCATGTCTACGGAGCAGAGGCCTCTTGGCTTGAAGTTCCGCACGCATCGTTCCTCGTGGCGCCAGTTCAGGGTCTCGCAGGTGCTTGTCGTAGAGCTTGAACCACCCGCTGGACTTTGAGCCGGACGCCAACGTGCCATGGCTGAGGGTTGTCTTACCGTAAGGCCTTTTGATGGGCTCTAGACCCCGAACGTACCGAGCGGGATTTGAAACGTCATGGAAGTTGCAGGTGATGTCGAGTCGGTTTAGGCGGATCTGAGCCGCATCCATGTCTTCAAAGCAAGTGACGTACTTGCTGACTTCCTGAAGCACCCTCTCCGTAAGGCGCTGAAGGTCAGCAACCTTGCAGAGAAGAATCCCGTTTGGATCCATGAAGCGAGCAGGGTTGAACTGGACGCTGCACCGCCACTCTGGCGTCCGGTAATCGGGGCCAGGCAGCTGGTAAGCCCAGATGTTGATCCACTGTTCACCCTGACTGAGCCGAAGCCACTCCCTCTGAGTGATTAAACCGCCGGGCCAGATCTTGGGCGTCGTGATCCATTGGGGCAATTTCAGGGATGGTGGTGGGATTGGGAAAGCGATAGCTGCATAATCCAATCCATAATCAACACCATGTCCTAATACCGGGAGAAGTGTTTGCTCTACGTTTGTATTTTTTTCTAATTCCCGCTTACTGTAAGTACCAGTCCGAGTTGTGGTGTGTGACTTTGCGGGGTGTGGTTGACACCGATTCGAGGCGCTGTTCATTGCACGTCGGAGGTAGCGCGGGAGTCGGATTTTGGGTGCACTGACGAAGGGTTCGCTTGTGATTTGCGCGTGCGGCGCACTTGAGCGGACCGAAGAGCAAGCTCCAAGAAGTGGGCCCGTCGAGCCGATTCCGCTCGACGAAGGCGTTCAGGCTCGGCAAGCTTTCGCTCGGGATCGACTTTGTCGATGAAGTTGTTGAGAAATTTGCTGCGGGCCGCGAACGTGCCTTGAACGGGGTCCTCACGAGCCCAGCGAGAATGCGCGGCGATGCGGCTGCGGAGCGACCGCTCGGTCGGGGATGTCTGTTTCATGGCGTGAACGATCAACCTTTCGAGTTATCGCTCACGCCGTCCAGCGGCGTTGCCCCCAAAACAGCGGGGGACTTTCGGCTGCGAATATTCTATTTAGTTGCGCAAGCGCGATGCTTGCTGGCACAAACTGTACTGAGGCCAATCAATCATGTCAACACCGGCTTGTTGGACCAATAGCAGGTCGGTCGAAGTGCACGATGGCCTGAATCGAGCGTCGCCTCTGAGGTGAGCAGCGTAGAGCAGATAACTTTCGCATCCACGCTCACAACTGACCTGGTCAGATAGCCATTTGCACACCGTTGAGGCCCGTGTACCTGGCAGTCAAGAGGTTCGCGGGTTCGAATCCCGTCGCCTCCACCGGATGGCCTGTATCCCATTTAGTGGACCACGGCTTATGACAACGTGGCCTGGGGTTGGGGTGAGTGTAGGTCTTCGAATTCGCTCGGGGTGAGGTAGCCGAACGCGCTGTGGTGGCGGGCTGGGTTGTAGAAGTGCTCGATGCAATCCGCGATGGCGATGGCGAGCAACAGGCGGCGGATCTCTCGGTCGTTGGGCTTTCTGAACTTGATGTCGTAGTAACTCGAGCGGTCGCGGCCGACGATCTGACAGGCGAAGCGCTCGGAGTAGCCCAGGTTGTTCAGCCCCCGGACAACCTGGACCTTCCTTTTGGGTCGACGGCGCCCTCCTCGAACAGAGAGCTCGCTGCCTTCACCGCCTTGAGCTCGGCCTCGAGCTCTTTGATGCGCCGACGGGCCTGAAGGAGGGGATCAGCCTCGAAGCTCTTGGCGCCCGGGCGTCGGCCGGCGTCGATCAACGCCTGGCGCCGCCACCTATAGAGGGTGACTTCTGCGATGCCGCGCTCGCCGACGAGGTCCTTCACCGCCTCACCGGCGAGCATCCGCTCGCAGGTCTGACGCCGAAGCTCGGCGGGGTAATGCCTTGGCATGTCTGGCTCCTGGTGGACAGGGCCAAATTGTCTCAAGGGTGGTCCACTTTTTGGGGTTCAGGTCAGGAAAACTCAGGTCAGAGGCTGTGTCGTCGGTCGCTTGTCTGGCAGCCACGAGTTGGCCGTTACCCTCGGAATCGCAGGGTGCCCGTGTTGCTGGAACGCTGGCCTCGGCCGCCCCGAAGTGGCCGGCATACACCTGGAAAGCAGGTCGCGAGATGAGACGCACAGGGATCGCCCTTTTGGGGACCGCCGCCCTCTCGTTGGGACTGGGCGTTGCTAATCCTTCTGTGGCCTCAGCATCAACGCCAGCACACAGCCTTCGATCTTTCTGCATCGACTACCAGGATTACGGCAGCTACAACCCGACAAGCCGCTCTGAGTGGAAGCTTGCGCTCAGTTCTGTGAAGGACCTGGTGAAGGAATCGCCCGACGCCACGCTGAAAAGCGACTTGAAGTCGATGGGAGGCTTCATCGAGGCCATCATCAATAAGAACGGCAATGTCAGCGCGCTGTCCAAGACAACGAAAGAGAAGCTCGCCTCGCTGGCCAAGAAGATGGACACTTCTGAGCAGAAGCTTTGCAAGCAGTACCAGGGGGATGGCTGATGGAATCGCTGCTTGACGAGCCTGTTGGTTATGCCCTCCGACAATGTCAGGTCGGCTGACCTGCGGAACACACCGGGCCGGTGCTAGAGGTGGCGAAAGTCGGCGTCGTAGACGGAGAGTCAAGTTCGGGGTGCCTCGGCGCAGCCACGGGGACTCGCTCCGAGGGAGGAGGATTCTCCGGTCCCACGCGCGCTCTTCTTGGCCGTTGACGAGTCCGGAAACTTACTCGTAAGCATGGCCGGATTCGAGGCAGCGTTGCGGACTTCGAGCCGGTCGTTGCGTTCGAGGACCTGGCGGTCGAAGACGCCGAGTTAGCTCTCCGTCAGCTCGACGCACGGAGAGCGTAGGCGGACCGCCGGGGGAGGGGCGTGTCAACGCCGTGACTGTCACCCCGTCGGGTCTTCCTCGTCGACCGGCCAGACCATCGTCGGTCAGCCAGCGCCCACCATCCAATGCCGAGGTGATTTGCGGCCCGATCGGCAACGTCAACGCCGAACAGCTCTGACGATCCGACGTTCTGGGCGGCCTCATCCACGAGTACCGACTCGTCGCGTGAACTGGGCGGATGAGTTTCCGGCACCGACACGTCGACAGGGGCTCCCACACAGGTAAGTCCGGTCTGATTCACGACCGCCCAAGAACGGTACCTCGAGGGCACCTCACCACCCTGGAGTGGATCCGTTCTCGAGGAGCGCGTTAGCTCCGAGGGAGCGTCACCGAGGAAAGGGAGGTGTACACCACGAGATTCGACAGATAGTGATGAGTCGAAGCGTCGAACTCGCCGGTGCAGGTTACAAGCTGCAAGGTGGCTCGACCTGGTGACGCTTCGTAGACGCTTCGCGCGGGAAAGCTGCTCTTCGGATAGACGTCAACGGCGTCAACAACGAAATGCGCGACGACGCCGTCGGACAACGTGACGTTGACCATCTCTCCCGGCCGAAGTGCTCCGAGGTCGAAGAACACCGCTGGCCCAGAAACCGAGTCCACGTGGCCGAGGATCACCGCCGCACCAAGCTGTCCGGGCGTCGGACCGAGGCGATACCAACCGGGCTCCTGCCATTCGCTCGGAACCTGCACCGTGCCGTCGGCATTCAGCCCGAGCGACGTGAGCGGAGCTGCCACGTCGATCGCCGGGATGTCGAGCACGAGCGGCACCGACCGCGCCAAACCAACTTCGAGGACGCTCCTCTTGTTCGCCACCGGTTCAGTCGTCCGAGATGGCGATGGCGCGGGCGACCGCCGGATCGACCCGAGATCGTGGGCTGGCGAAGGCGCATGCTCCTGGGCCGCGAGACCGAAGCCGAGCGAGATCGATCCGCCCGTGAAAAGCAGTAACGAAAGGGCAAGCCACCGGCGCACGTTGTTTCGACCGTTCTCTAGGTTCGTGGGTCGATATCGGCGATGCGTTGGATCACCCTGCGGTGGGCACCCTGGTTTCGGTCCCGGGTCATTTCAGGTTCGAGCAGCGGGCGATTCGCCACATCACAACGCATTCTTTTGGGACAACTGGTCCCTGTCAGAACCGCTCCGAGGTTCTTGAAGCGTCCGTGAGCGAAGTGCGCATGAGGTGCCGACGGCGTAACCCGATGATCGCCGCGCCGGCTCCGCCGAGGAGCACAATCGCGCCGAGCCACAGGAGATCTTCATCTTTCGTACCTGAGGAGCCTCCGGCTCCTGTCGCGGGGAACCCCGACGGGACGACTTCGGTGGTCGTCGTTGTCGTCGGAACTGTCGTCGTGGTCGGCTTGACGGTTGTCGTGGTCGGCTTGACGGTTGTCGCGGTCGACCTGACGGTTGTCGCGGTCGGCTTGACGGTTGTCGCGGTCGACCTGACGGTTGTCGCGGTCGACCTGACGGTTGTCGTGGTCGACCTGACGGTTGTCGTGGTTGGCGCCGCGGTTGTCGTGGTCGCGGACGCGCGACATGTCGGAACAGTGATTGTGTTGGCGTCCATGGTGACCGCCCCGTTTCGCGCGAGTTCACGTCCGACGACTGTCGCGCCGGTGTCGAGCGTGATCGACGTCAACGCAAGGGTGGTGCCCACGAGACTCGTGCTCGTCCCGAGCGTTTCCGAGCTCCCAACGACCCAGAAGACGTTGCAGGCTTGGGCGCCATTTTCGAGCACGACACTGCTCGACGACGCGGTGATGAACGTCGATGCGGCATCGAAGATGAAGACGGTGGAGAGGTCGCCCCCCCCGTTGAGCGTGAGCGTTCCGGTGAGCCCGAACGTGCCTGCTGCGGAGTCATAGACCCCGCCACTTAGCGTCGACCCGCCGAGCTCGGTCGGGATCGTGCTAACCGGCGTTCGCCCTGCTGCGTCGTTGTAGGCGGTCACGAGATCGTTCTTCGCGCCCTGCGTGACGGAGTTTCCTGCGTCGTTCGCGCCGTTGAGCGTGATCGAGCCGAAGCCGGTCTCAGCCGGGGTGGGGAACGTTCCCACGTCACCAGTGATCGTCGTCGCCCCGGTGTTGGTGATCCCAGAGCCCGCGAGCACCGCGAAACTTGAGGCGGTACCGAGCCCAACCGTGGTCTGGGCGGCGCCAGCCGTGCTCGCGAACGCGGTCGCTCCCAACATTGCGCCGAAAACCACCACGAATATGTTCCGCATCATCGATGTGCCAGCCCGAACTTGCAGTGCCTTCACCATGGGTCGCTCTTTTCCGGAGCTCGGTTCGTGTCGTGACCCCGATGCCCGATAAGCAAATCTCACTCATTGTAGCCGCGCAGTTACACTGAGTGGTAATTAAGTTTACAGCGCCTCGGGGTGCAACGTCAGGAATACCACTGGAAATCCGTGTGCGTTTGGCATCCACGCCCGCTAAGCCTCTCCATCGGGCCACATTCCTGCCGGGTCGCGCCTCATCTCTCGTGTAGACGCGCAAGGACGACGGTCTACGACCCCTCAGGAGAATCTCGACCGACACGCCGCTTACGTCGTCGTCGCCTTCGTGGCGGGCTGATAATCCTCGATGCTGCACCCGAGCGACACCTCGCAGCATTTCCGCGGTGGTGGCACCCGCACGCGTACCGCGCTTGATTTCGGACGGCACGCCTCCACGGTTCGACTGGCCCTCATCAAAGGAGGGGTGAATATCCGAGCTCGGAATCGGCGAGATGCGACTTAGCGGTCGGAGAGACATCGAACGGGCTCAGGCCAACGGCACCCTGACGACGCGCCTGGCGATAACACCCCGACACGCGGTGAGATCGATTTCCATTTCTGGTGTGCTGCACTTGCCGGAATCCTGATCGTTCACGACTGCTTTGGCTTCAGGCGTGGCACCCGAGTCCTGAGTCGCTTGGCCGGAGCGGCACTCGGTCCGCTCGCAGGTGAATCGCTCGGTTCCTCAGCGTCCTCCCGATCCCGGTCAATGGCCTCTCTGCGATCCTGGCGGACGTTAGCGACGACGAAGCCGAGCCCGAGGGCAAGGACGACGATCGCGACAACCCAAAGGATGTGAACGGCGAAGCCAATAAGGCCAAACAAGAGGGCGACAGATAACACCACCTCCATTGCAAAACCCGAGACTCTGCGTTGACCGAGCAACGAGGTAATGCGTCGAGATTCTGACGATCTAGCAGGCATCACAGGGAACCTCTCTTCCATTGAATAGTGCCGTCCTCATGACCGAAGGCGGTTAGCGCACTTCCTTGGTCTTCCGCCCGATCAAGCAATGACGGTGACGCCCTGTTGGAGATCCCCACGAGCCTTGGTGTCGACGAGCATTGCCAGCAGCTCACCGATCGTCTGGTGTCGATCGCTGTCTCTTCGCAACGGCAGGTGAACCTGAATCCGGTAGCGATTGCGACGACCGTCCTTGCTCTTTAAGACGTAGCCAGCGGTGGTCAGGTCGGCGACAAGGCCAAAAGCGTTCCGCTCGGTGATGCCCAGCGCGGCGGCGATGTCGCGAATGCGCACGCCTGGATCGTCTGCGATGCAGGCAAGGGCACGGGCATGGTTGGTGAGAAAACTCCATTCTCCCATGGGACCAGTCTAGCATATTCAGGAATCTATTTGCTAGTGTAATAAACCTGGAGTATAATTACACGTAGCCAAATGAAGTCATCCCGGCTGCATCTGGCCAAGAGCTACGGCATCTAGCTAGATGGAGGTCAAGAAATGGGACGGGTAGGAATGTTCTTCAGCATCCTCGTGTTCGCGGCGGGCGCCGTCATGCACTGGGCGGTGACCACCTCGGGTCACGGGTTCAACGTATCCACGGTGGGGATCATCCTCATGGTCGTCGGGGCCGTGGGCCTTGTCGCCTCGGGGATCGTCTTTGCAATGTCACGCCGACCGGTCGGTAGCGGCAAACGCACCTATGACAGTCAAGCCACCGACGCACAGGGTCATTCGACCACAGTGCACGAAGAGGCGCACAGCTAGCCGAACCGCGGGCAACGGAGGCAAGAAAGAGAACACAGGGGAACCCGTGTGCGTCCGGTAGCAGAGGGCTCGTCCCCTTCCCACATCCCAAGACAAGGAGCCCAACCATGGCAACAACTGACAAGGCAAAGAACACCGCCCAACAGGCGAAGGGAAAGCTGAAGGAGACCGTCGGCAAGGTCAGCGGCAACAAGAAGCTACGGACCGAGGGTAAGGCCGACCAAGTGAAGGGCAACGTCAAGCAGGCCGGTGAGAAGCTCAAGGACGCGTTCAAGAAGTGACGCGACCCAGTAGATCGACGCCAACACGCCAGACGTCGCCGCTCCGAGGCGAAGACCGAGGCTCGTTGGACAATCAAACTCTCTTGCTCGACGAGAAGAAGGCTGGGAAATGATCATCCTTTTGGTACTGCTGCTGGCTCTGCTCTTTTTCGGACTGGGATTCAGCCTGCACCTGTTGTGGGTCGTCGCAGCGATCGTCTTCTTGGTGTGGATTATCGGGCTCGCACTAGGACGCGGGAGCTCCGGGAGGCACCACTTCTATCAGTGGTGAGCTGAGTGGATGCCGCCGTCCGGTCGGTAGCGGCAAACGCACCTATGACCGTCAAACCACCGACGCACAGGGTCAGTCGAGCGCAGTGCACGAAGAGGTGCACCGCTAGCCGAACCGCGGGCAACAAGGCGGACTAGACCACGTGGCGCTCGATCGAAGGGGGTTTTCAAATGGTTCATAGATTGACTGGCCTGGCTGTGTTGTGCCTGGTCGTTGTCGTCATCCTCGTATTACTGAAGGTCATCTGATCACGATCGTGCCGGGCGGGGGCCCGACATTTATTGGTGGCGCGCCACCATCCGAGACTGCTGGTCGCGATCTGGCTTGCCATCGGTCGTCAGCAAAGATCACCGCTCGGACGGGACCCGCTGCCAATCGGAAATTCGCGACGTGGCCCCTCCGACGCGAACCCCAACGCTGATCTCGTTTGTCTCGAGCGTCGCTGTAGATCAGTGTCTCTGAACATTCAATCGGAACGCCGGCTTGAACCTGCGACCTTCGGGCTATGAGCCCGACGGCTGCGCTCGGCCTTTGGAGTCCTGCCACCAGCCCGTGGGCTTCTGCACGTGTTCGGTCACCGGTCGCCTCCTCGAGGTCCCTTGGGAACGTTTGTGTCAACCAAGATCTCCAGCACTTCACCGATTGTCCGTTCTCGGCCAATGGCTTCTCCCAAGGGCAAATCGCTCTGGATGGAGTAGCGATTGCGACGACCGTCCTTGCTCTTGACCACGTAGCCGGCTGACACGAGATCGTTGACGATGCCGAAGGCGCTTCGTTCGGTGATGCCCACCATCGTGGCGATGTCGCGCAACCGGACCCCGGGGTCGTGGGCGATGCACACGAGGACCTGGGCATGCTTGGTGAGAAAACTCCACGTTGCCATGGGCAGAAAGTCTAGCCGTATTTTTCTAGAAGTGAGTTGCTAGTTCTGTACGACTAGAGTAGAGTAGGTCGTAGACCCCGAGGCCCCCCTGTCGCCGACACCGAGTTGCTCGAGAGTCAGCGGAAGGATGCAGCCATGTTGATGCGATTCGAACCATTCAGTGAATTCGACCAGATCACTGAGCAGTTGAAGAGCGAACGTCGGGCTTGGCAGATCCCGGTCGACGCCTACCGCCGGGACGACGAGTTCAAGGTCCTGCTCGATCTACCGGGCACCGATCCGGGCTCCATCGAGCTGACCGTCGACAACGACGTCCTCAGCGTGCGAGGCACGCGCACCTGGCTCCGGTTCGACGACGACCAGATCGCGATTACGGAGCGCCCGAAGGGCGAGTTCAGCCGCCAGCTGTTCCTCGGGGAGAGCCTCAATCGCGACAAGATCACGGCCTCCTACGAAGACGGCGTGCTCACCGTCACCATCCCGGTGATCGCCCAGGCCAAGCCCCGCAAGGTCAAGATCGCCCACGCGGGAGTGGCGGCAAAGATCGCCGCTCCAGCATTGTCCTCCGTCTGAGGAGTGACCTCGTTAGAGGACTGATTTCTGGCTCAACGAAATCGGCTCCCTGCAGGGAGCCGATTTCGTTGATGATGCGCCCGCCCGATTGTGCGGCGCGGCACGGACTCACGATGGCAACTTGGAGAGCTCGAACGCGTTGAGGAGCGACCGCGAATTCTCCCGTCACTGGCGCGGCTGGGACGCCGCGACCAGCCTGTCCCCAGGTGTAAGGCGCCAAAACCCGGGTCACGCCAGCGAGAAGAGCGGACGCTGCGACCCGGACAACCGAAGGTCATCCCACAGCCGCACTCGTGATTGAGGAGCTGCACCTCTTGGCAGGCATCGCACACGTACCAACGGTGGCCGCTGGTCGCCGCCGTGTGCAACCAAACGGAATTTGGGTGCTGATGAGGTGGTGGGCCCTCGGGAGCGTCCCAAGGAGGGAACGACATCTGTGGTCAAAAGACCTGCCAGCGTGGCCGGTTCTCACCCTCAACTCCGGCTCTTCGGTGTGGGTTTACCCCCGAGGGCCCAGCCATAGGTTACGCGTCTGGTTGTTCAGCCGAAAGGAGATTGTCCAACCCCGTCCCAGTAGTTCTCGTCAGTCGCGGCACTCTCGACTCCCGCGCCTACTCCATCCCACGGCCGGCCGGATGGCCCCGTTCCACCCTCGACCGTCTCGCCTCGGAATTGCTTCTCCGACCCGTCCTCTGTTGGCGCGGGTCTGTCTGCTTGCTGAATGTTTGGAGACACCCTTCAGAAAGACTGCTGGCATTGCGCGTTGGAACGTGCTCTTGACAGTCACGCTGAGCCTCTGGATGAGATGATGCCGTTCACTCTGCGTGTTTAACGGGGCCTCGTCGATGCCAGTTCTTGGAGGTCGTCATTTCGAGCACGTCGTCAACAGTGATGATCCCCCGGCGGCGCCCGCGGTGGCGTCGCGCACGAGCGACAATCGAGGCGAGCGTGGAGGATGTCGCTCCGCCATTGGCTTCATCGGTCAGGTGGGCGAGCACCGGTCGAGGCGCGTCGGGTCCGTCGAGTGTCATTGCCCAGCTTCCAAGCTCCTAAACGACGACCACCTCGACTGACAGCTGCTCACTCCCCGCCGCAGCGGTACGGCGGACATTGCTGCTGAGGTGTTTGCCGGGGCACCGTAGGTCAAGGGCACTGGGGCCGGAGTGGATGTCGTCGAGCCCAAACGCGGGCGGATCTGACCAGACTGCGTTGAAGTCAGCTTGTGCGCGCATTGCACGATCGGCTATTCGTCCTCAAGTGCGAACCGCGTCCAGAGAACTATCGTCTGGCCGATGAGCCACAGGGCCGACCCACGTGAGCTGTTCCAGCGCTTCGAGGGCAACCCGATCCTGCGTCCACACGACTTCCCCATGATGGTCAACGCGGTGTTCAACCCGGGCGCCACAGTCGTCGACGGCCGAACGCTGTTGCTGTTACGCGTCGAGTACCGCACCGGTCTTTCCTCTCTCGTTGTGGCGACCAGCAAAGACGGTCTGACGGGTTGGGAAATCGACCCGGTTCGGGGACTGCAGGCACGGTCGGACCGTTTCGAGGAGCACTGGGGGATCGAGGACCCGAGGATCACCCGAGTCGGTGACGAGTACTTCGTCGTCTATGTCGGGTACTCCACCGCTGGGCCGCTCGTCTGTTTGGCTAAGACACGTGACTTCGTGCAATGGGAGCGGAGCGGTATCCTCCAGCCGCCCGAGGACAAAGACGCCGCACTTTTCCCGACGACCTTCGATGGACGGTGGGCGCTGATTCACAGGCCGGCACCGGCGATGTCGGGGTTGGGTGCTCACATCTGGCTGTCGTTCAGCCCCGATCTACGCCACTGGGGTGACGCCCGCGTGCTGCTCGCGGCACGGCACGGTGGTTGGTGGGACGCCAACAAGGTGGGGCTCGGGCCCCCGCCGCTCCTCACCAAGGATGGTTGGCTACTTTGCTACCACGGGGTGCGGGTCACTGCAGCCGGGTCGATCTACCGGCTCGGGTTGGCATTGCTGGACAGGAACGACCCGACCAGGGTTCTGGCGCGCGGAAACGAGTGGGTGTTCGGTCCCCACGAGCCCTACGAACAATCGGGCGACGTGCCCGAAGTCGTGTTCCCGTGCGGTTGGGTGCTGCGCGACGATGGCGACACCCTGCACGTCTACTACGGTGCCGCAGACAGCGTGGTCTGCCTGGCCGAGGCGAGTCTGGAGAAGCTGCTCAGCCACCTCGAAGAGCACCCGTACCCGCTGGACGAAGAGCACCCGTACCCGCTGGACGAAGAGCACCCGTACCCCGCGCCTGTCGTTGGACGCCCACCGATCGCCGATGTGGCGACGTAGTGGGCGGAGGGTAGGTCACCCGGACCAGCGTTGTCGACGCCGTCGGTGAGCAGCCGGTCGAGTTCCTCGCGCACGAGCTCGGACAGGGGTAGCTTCCTCATTGGCCTGGGCCTGCTTGTCATCGGTTCGCGCTAACGACACGGTTGCTCAGGCCGAACCCATTTAACGGGAAGTCAGCACGTCATCCCGCCACGCTGCCGACCTAGTCGGTTTGCTCGGCGCTGCAATAGGGGGCGAGCTCACCCTGCCTGACCTTCCCCCTCGGGAGACCGGGCCCGTTGACAGGTTCGGGGCCAGCTTGGACGGGGTGGGCCACGAGACGGCCGCAGCCGACCCGACTCCAGTCGCCTCGCCGCGCCACGGCACTATCGCGCCCGGACTTTGGGATAACGCGGTAGTCTTGTCTTGGTAGTTTCCCTTGGAAGAGTCGCTTCGCTTGGGCAGGACGGTCGTCTAGGACCACCGGTCATCGCCCCGTGCAGGTTTGACGCCTCGACCGAGCAATTTCGAGGAGTCCCATGCGCGTCCCGGGTTCACCCAATCCGCCGTTTGGCGGAGAGCGCTTTCGCACCCCGTCTTTCGGGATACTCAGCACCTACCCCCCGACCGCATGTGGGATGGCGACATTCAGCGTCGCTCTTGCCCACGGCTTGGTTGCAAACGGTGCCGAGGTGAGCGTCGTGCGAGTGGCGGACGGATCGCCCGCTTCCAGCAAGCGGGTCATCGGAGAACTCGTAAATGGCTCCCCCCATTCCGTGGCAGCGAGCTCGGAACTGCTCAACCGGTGCGACGTGGCGATCGTGCAGCACGAGTACGGCCTCTATGGTGGCCCCGATGGCGACGAGGTGCTGGACGTCCTCGGTGGCCTCCACATCCCGTCCATCGTGATCGCCCACACGATTCTCAGTAACCCCACTGCGCACCAACGGTCCATTCTCGTCGCGATCGCCGCGATAGCGGACCGGGTGATCGTCATGTCGGACGCGGCCCGAGACAGACTTTGCAACCAGTTCAACGTCGACCCAGCGATTGTCGAGACCATCCCACACGGGGCGGCGATCCCTACGGGTCGAGCCGGGCACGAGCCCGCGGCTCGGTCGACGATCTTGACATGGGGCCTCATCGGACCAGGCAAGGGCATCGAGCGGGTGATCGACGCGATGCCGTCATTGCATCGCCTTCCGGCGCGACCTCGTTACCTCGTAGCGGGCCAGACCCATCCGAAGGTGCTCGCCCTCGACGGTGAGGCTTACCGTCATGCCCGTATCGAACAGGCCTTAAGCAACGGGGTTGGAGACTCGGTCGTCTTCGACGCCGCCTACCGGGATGTGGCGTCCCTCACGGCACTGATCCAGTCGTGCGCTGTAGTCGTACTGCCCTACGACTCTGTGGACCAGGTGACCTCCGGCGTGCTCGTTGAGGCCATCGCGGCGGGCAGGCCGGTGGTTGCCACGGCTTTTCCCCACGCCGTCGAGTTGTTGGCGAGCGGGGCGGGCATCGTCGTCGACCGTGACGACCCGGCAGCGCTGGTCCTAGCCCTGCGCCGGGTGCTCGTCGAACCGGGGCTCGCTGACCGCATGGCGGCGGAAGCGTCACGACTGGCGCCGAGCATGGGCTGGTCGGTGGTCGCGGGAGCATACGTGGACCTGGCGAATCGCCTTCTTAGCGAAAGCCTGGCAAGCGAAAGCCTGGCATCGGTGTGACCGGCATGGTGGAGCCCAACTTCGACCACCTCTGCCGAATGGGCGACGATCGGGGTATCTTCGAGCATGCCCGATACGACGAACCCAGGCGAGAGCTCGGCTACTGCACCGACGACATGGCCCGGATTCTCGTCGTCGCCACACGAGAACTCCTCGCCACTCAGGCGGTACGCGACCTCGCCAGGACCAGCCTCCGGTTCCTGATCGACGCGCAGGGCGTCGACGGCAGTTACCGGAACCGGTTGAGCTGGCGGGGACGCTGGAAGGACCGCCCGGCTTTGGAGGACTGCTGGGGCAGGAGCATCTGGGGCCTCGGCACCGCGGCGTCGCACAGCGACGACGGTTGGATACGCGACTTGGCCACAGCAGAGTTCGAGCGCGCGGCACAGCAGCGCTCGCCCTATCCGCGTGCGATGGCGTTCGCCGCGCTGGGAGCAGCCGAGTTGCTTGAGGCGGAGCCCGACCATCGTGGGGCGCACGCACTGCTGACCGATGCTGCGGAACGCATGGCGCCTCCCCACGCCGATGTCGCCTGGCCCTGGCCGGAGGCTCGACTCCGCTACGCCAACGCCGTCCTGCCGGAGGCGATGATCGCCGCTGGCGCTGCGCTGGACCAACCGATGCTGCTGCAACACGGCCTCGATCTCCTGGCGTGGCTGCTTGACCACGAGACGGTGGGCAATCATCTGTCGGTCACGCCCGTGGGCGGCGCAGGACCCGGTGACATCCGGCCCGTGTTCGACCAGCAGCCCATTGAGGTGGCCGCGCTCGCCGACGCCTGCGTCCGCGCGGCGACCGTCGACGGCGACCGGCGTTGGGTTGACGGCCTCCTCGCCGCAGAGGCCTGGTTCCTTGGAGACAACGACGGACAACACGTCATGTGGGACCCGGACACGGGAGGTGGCTTCGACGGCCTTACACCTAACGGGCCCAACCTCAACCAGGGCACTGAATCGACGCTGGCTCTGCTTTCGACCCTGCAACACGCGCATAGGCTCGTGATGGCACCGCGGTGAGAACGGCGGACACCGACGGCGTCCGGCGCAGCCCTCGGCGCCTCGCGGCGGACTCATCTCGGGTCGTCACGATGCTGTTTGTGCCGGGACAAGAGAGTTTCGGCCGTGAGGAGCCTCGCACCTCAGCAGTGGCGGCTCGCATCCTGGCGCTCGACGATGACGAGGTGGAGCGGTCTCTAGATGACGTCGCCGCTCGGTTCGAATTTCGTCACCGCGATCTCATCGATACGTTCCGGCGGCACGCCGACGAGCTCGCCGAACGCCTCGATCCTCGGTGCGAGCTCTCCGAGGCACGTCGGCTGCTACTCGGTGCCACGTTCACCAACGAGTACGCAATCGAAGGCGCGGCGCTCTGCAACCCCAGCATGGTGTCCCATCCCGACCAGACCGGCCTACCCGCGGGCCGCTTGCGCTTTGTGATGAGCGTCCGGGCGATCGGGGAGGGACATCGGTCCTCTATCGAGTTCCGGACGGGAACGGTCGACGATAGCGGCGAAGTCGAGATCGAGGTCGCACCACTGTTCGCGACGAGGGGAGTGACTGAACCCATCCCGCTCGACGGCGCCGTCTTCCGGAGCGAGCTTCGTCGACTCCGCAGCGACGGGGAGAGCGCCGACTACGTCCTCGACGCGCTCGGTCAGCAATTCACCGCGGCGGAGCTCGAGGAACGGCTGGGCCGACTTCAGGGCCAGTTGGTGACCCACAGACAGGGCGGGTCGATGATCTCACTCATGCGCAAGATCGCCGAGCGGACCTACGGTGTCCGCTTCTCGACGGACACGTCGCTGGCCGAGCGCGTCCTCCTGCCGGCCATGGGAGCCGAACGCAACGGCATGGAAGACGCCCGGTTCGTGCGGTTTGAGCACCAGAACCTGACCGTTTCCTACTTCGCCACTTACACGGCCTATAACGGCGTCGACATCGCTCAGCAGCTTCTGGAGACGACGGACTTCCGCGTCTTCACCTCCTCGCCCATCGTTAACCTCGCGGCCAACAAGGGCCTCGCGCTTTTTCCTCGTCAAATCGACGGCCGCTTCGCGGCCCTATCCAGGTCCGACCACGAGACGAACACGGTTATCTTCTCTGAGAACCTGCGTATTTGGGAGAACGCGCTTCCGTACCAGGTGCCCACCCAGACCTGGGATGTGATCCAGCTCGGCAACTGCGGCTCGCCGATCGAGACTGACGCTGGCTGGCTTGTGATCACCCACGGCGTCGGCCCGATGCGTACCTACAACATCGGCGCCATACTTCTCGATCTTGAGGACCCGACCCGGATCATCGGCCAGCTCCGCGAGCCACTGCTCAGCCCGGCTCCCGATGAACGGGACGGCTATGTGCCGAACGTCGTCTACTCCTGCGGCGCCCTCGTGCACGCCGGCACCCTGATCCTCCCCTACGGCATCGGCGACTCCGCCATCGGCGTGGCCACGCTGCCGATGCCCGTGCTGCTTGCTGCCCTTGCCGCCGGCGCTCCGGCACGGTCGAGCAGCAGCGCGAACCCGCAGTAACGGGATGGCAATGTCGACCGACGAAGAGCTGAGCGGACCAGAGCTTGTCGAGCGATATGTGACGGAGAAATCCATTTCAGTCGCACTCGCTCTGTCGGCGACGTCATAGCTTCCATGTAAACGAGTTCGGTCTGAGCAACCGTGTCGCTAGCTCAAACTAATGACAAGGAGGCTCAGGCCAATGAGGAGGCCATCCTCGTCCGTGCTCGTCCGCGAGGAGCTCGACCGACTGCTCACCGACGGCGTCGGGCGCGAAGAGAACATCGTCTCGGCCCTTGTCGAGGCGGCGACGCGTCTCGTCGTTCAAGAGCTCTTGGAATCCGAGCAGTCCGACTTTCTCGGCGGCCGCGGCCGCTATCAGCGCCGCGACGACGGCCAACGCGGTTTGCGCAACGGCTAAACGCCTTCGAGGCTGCGAACGGCCGAAGGCCCGATCGGAGTCCGCGTCCCCCAGGTCCGCGACGGGACCGAGCCCTATCGCTCGAGCCGGGCCCGGGTCCGGGCGGGACTCGAGTGCGGGCGGCAGGATCGGTCCTCGAGACCGGCGACACTAGCGACCCGGTAGCGGTTCCACCATTTCGAGGCGGTCTGGCGCGAGATGTTCATCGACTCGGCCGCCTGGGCGACCGTGAAGCCCTCGAACTCGATCCGCCGGCACAGCCGGCGTCGTCCCTCGACGGTGAGCGGGGCGTTACGGTGCATCTGAGCCTCCAGGGAGTGTGGGTTTTGTGACAGCAGCTCCACACCGCACCTGGGGGCTCACTTCATGGCTGCATCCGCGTCAACAGGGTCCGTGGATAGAACAACTAGTGCTCTTTGAGTGGCAGAAATTCCATATCGGGCGGCGTCTTCCTGGCGTGGTAGAAGCCGAACAGGACGAGGACGAGCATCACGGCCGCGAGGGCGAACGATGCGATCCCGGCCCAAAAAGCGATCGTCGCGAAGGTGCCGAATGCATAGGCCTCAAGAAGCAGGCCCTCCAAGGTCGATGCCTTGAAGGCGACCTCGACGTCCCCTGCGAGCTTCGCATTCTTCGGGTTGGCCATGGCAGCCGCGCTGACCTTCGCGTAGACGCCGTGGTAGGGCAGCCCGTTGATGTCAGAAGCGATCTTCTCGGCGTACGCATTCGCCTGCGGCCCGGTGAGGACCTGCTGCCCGGCGTACTGGAGGAGGTAGGGCCTCTGTGCTGGAGTGATGTTGGATGCCGTCGGGACGTAGATGTCCTGGCGAGCCAGTTGGTTGTGCACGCTCGAGGAGGTGAAGCTGTAGCCCCACATCAGCAGCGCGCCCGCCACCACGAGCGTGACGACGACTACGAGGCCACCAAAGCTGACGAGAATATCGAAGGTCTTGCGTCGCATTTTTCACCTCTCGGCCTCGTCGGAGTTTCCGACAAGGCTCAATACCCAGTCGTCGGTTCTGCTGGGCGAGGATGAGCCTAACAATCGAGGACCGTTTTCCCGCCGGACGAGCTGACGAGAGCGCAAACACCGGCAGGGGGACCAGACGACACGCCGTCGTTGCTCGCAGTCGATCTCTGGTTGCCGACCCAACCGTTGGCATGTAGCCATCTCCGCAGCCCAGGGACTGGACAGAACCTGACAGGCCTGGATTCCCAGAGAACACGACTCCGGGTAGAGAGGAAGCGCTGGACTCGATTAGACAGCCCCGGACCAGGGCCCGGTCCCATGCAGGGAAGAAGTTCGAGGGTTCGAATCCCGGTCACCCGACTGAGGCCGGTTGAACCCGTTGGGTGGAACGCCGATCCGTTCGGCGTACTGCGCCCCGCGTTCTTGAGGCATAAGGGGTCATGGAAGACGAGAGTGGGGCGGTGGGACGACGAGTGGGCGAGCCGTGAAACGCGCGAATTCTCGAAGACTCGATCCTTGTGTGCGACGAGGTGTCGCTCGATTGAAGTCGGCTCTCGCCCTGGACCTACGGAGCGCCGAGCAACACCGTGCGTACGAGAGGCAGTGGAACTTGACTGACAATCAAAAGGTCGACCAGTCAGCGCCCTTCGTATCCACAGAGAAATCCCAGGTAACAGTAGTATCGACCGCTCCACCGTCGCTTCTGCTACTCTAAATGCGACAATGTAGCCAAATATGTAGCCAGTAGATCCCGGTGGCCACGGTGACCGCGAGCACCATTCGATCCAAGCGTCGCAGGCAAGGCGACGGTTCGATCTATCGCCGGCGGACCGACGGCCGATGGGTGGGCTCGGTCCAGCTCTATAGCCAAGGCGGCCATCGCCGTCGCAAGGTCGTCTATGGGAAGTCCGAGGCCGAAGTCGTCGGCAAGGTGAGGCAACTCAACTTCGAGATCTCCCGAGGTCTTCCAACACCGAACAGCCGCATCACCGTCGAAGAGCTGCTCCGCCGCTGGCTGAGCGATGTCGTACCGGGACGGGTCAGCGCTTCGACGCTCCGCAACTACCGGATCGTTTGCGAGCGGCACGTCATTCCCGTTCTCGGCAGCAAGCGGCTCATCGCGCTGACCCCTACGGATGTGCAAGTGCTTCTCAGCCAGAAGCAGGAGTCGAGACTTCCGCGCCCCGTCAGCACAAGAAGGGGAGTGGTCGAGCGATCGACGGCTGGTGGATACTCGCCGTGTACGGTCAGGCTCATCCGCGGCGTGCTCCGCCAGGCCGTCGGTCAGGCCGAGCGATGGGGGATGGTCGCCCGAAACGTTGTCACGTTCACCGACGGACCCCGAGTTGCCCCATCCGAGAGTCGCGCCCTGACGCCGCAACAAGCCCGCGCGCTACTCGACGCCGCGCATGGCGAGCGACTGGAGGCAGCGTTCGTTCTGCTGCTCTGCCTTGGCCTTCGAAAAGGCGAGGTCTTCGGCCTCCGTTGGGCTGACATCGACCTCGACGGCCGCGTCGTCACCGTCGGCCAGACCGCTTCTCGCGTGGATAAGAGTCTTGTCGTCGGCTCTCCGAAGTCTGCGAAGAGCAGGAGAAAAGTCAATCTCCCGCTACAGGTCGTGTCAGCGCTGCGCGCGCATCAGATCCGCCAACCGGCTGAGCGGCTACTTGCCAGCGACGCCTGGCATGAGAGCGGCCTCGTCTTCACCACCGAGACAGGCGGGCCCATCGACCCGACGAACTTTCGCAGGGTCTTCGATCGGGTCACGGAGAAGGCGCGTCTCTCCGGTTGGCAACCCCACGAGTTGCGTCGCTCTTGTGCTTCGATACTCCTGGCCCAGGGTGTGCCATCGGAGATCGTCGCGCACGTCCTCGGCCACTCGTCCACGCGATTCATGGCCGATGCCTACGGCAAAGTGCTCGTCTCACAGCCCGAGCAGGCCGCTGAAGCGATGAGCGCGGCCCTCTGGGGGGAGTAGCCCGGGCGCCACGCGGCTTCATCGCGCCCGCCGCCTCGGACAGGCCTTTGGGGCGGACGACGGCGCCGATCAGCGTCACGACAAGCAGAGAAATTGCCAGCGACCCTGCCACAGGGCTCGGCACAGTGCCGCGATCTTCGGCACAGTGCCGCGATCTATGGTGTGGATCGCTCACCCGCCGGTCGGACCACCGGCACAAGTCCTTGTTGCGGCGTGATCAGCGGTTACAAGCTGTCCGGAGAAACGGGTCAGGCTCCACAGACGATCGTGACCACAAGACCAGTTGTTTCTCCGGGACGCCAGGGAGCAGGATCGGTTCCGCGTGCCTTCGGAGCGTCGCTTCTAGCTCGACAAAGGAGTTGCACTCCCGTACGCGACCGTGAAGCCGTACGTCCCGAGGGTTGACGGGACAGAGACACGCACGCCGTTCTGAACCATGATGTCCTTTGCCCAGGCCGTGACTGTGCCGGTGGCGCGCATATTGCTGAACGTCACGTCAGGCGAGAAATGGCCAAGCGTGTCCTCTTTGCCCGTGCGCTCGTTCATCGGAGCTTCGACGATCCATTCCTCTGTCGCACCGGGTCCCGAGTAACTCTTCTCGGTGCTGAAGGACTGTCCGGTCGTGGCGTCGGAGAGCGTGATCGACCAGGTCGCTCCGGATACCTGATAAATGGTCACCATGCATTCATCGCTGGGATTGACCGTCATCGGGATCGGAGTGCTTGCCGCCGGAAGTATTTCCCACCAAGCACCGGTTAGTATCGATTTCGTCGCGGCGTCGTATTCCTCGGTGACGCCGGCCTGAATGAGCGAGGAATTCGTTGCGCCGTCGATTCCCACCCATTCCGAGGTGAACGTGTCACCCGGTGACGGACGGAGACTGGGCACGTTGAAATTTCCGATTACTGCCGTGAACGGACCGCCCTCGAATTCGTATCCCGACCAATTCGCGGGGTGGTCCGTGCGCGGTGCCGGCGAGTACACCGGCAACGTCACTGACGCTTTCGCCGTATGGCGGGAGGGCGTCGAGGAATCCGTCACCTGCACCGTGAACTGATAGTCGCCCGAAGCTGTCGGATCTCCCCGGAGCCTGCCCCCAGGGGAGAAGGTGATACCCGGTGGCGGACCTGCGGCTCCAACGACTCGCCACCTGAAGGGAGTAGTCCCCCCCGACGCCTCGAGAGTTGCTGAGTAGGTGACTCCCACGGTCGCCTTCGCGAGCGATGTCGTTGTGATGCGCACGGTGGAGGTACTGGCCGCTTCAGGGCGTGATTCGTCGAGGCGTCGTTGATCCTCACGCCCGACGGCAAACACCATTGCGGCGAGACGAGGCGCAGTGGCCCGGTGGTACGCGGCGATTCGAATGTTGGAGCCGGAGTGCGTGACCGCCGGAGCAGGAGGCGCTCCGGCGGTGATCGTTGCCAGGACGCACGCGCTCAGTCCTGCGATCAACGACACCACAAGGCGGGCGCCATCTCGAAGGCTCATCACGCCTCCCACTGAGCTCCTGGCGCGAATGATAGGTCGCACCAATTCGCAACAAGCGACTACGTAGGTCGATGGCTTCGTCGAGCGCCGTCGACGAAGAAGCTGTGTCTTCTACCCTTTGGAGGCAGACGGCTCGGCCTGGGTGGGGTTTGATGCGTCGATGTCACGCCGAGTGAGAGCTTCTTGGTTGATGGGAGAAACTTGCAGGTACGGGTACGAGCGGATTCGCATCTGCTGCAGGCGGTATTGGATGCAGGTGTGCAGCACTCCGAAGCCGTACTTGATGCTCCTGCGGAAGTTGATCGACGACGCATCGTTCGCGTACCTCGTCGGGCAGGAGAGCTCACCGATTCTGGCGCCCGCGACCAGCGCCTGGGCGATGATCTGGTTGTCGAACACGAAATCGTCGGAGTTCATCTCGAGCGGCAAGGCCGCGAGGAGCGTGCGACTGAAAGCTCGGAGTCCCGTGTGGTACTCGGAGAGCCTCTCGCGCATCACCAGGTTCTGGAACGTGGTGAGCATGCGATTGCCGACATACTTGTACCGCGGCATTCCCTCGGCGACGGGATCTTGAGCGAGGACTCTGGAGCCGAGGACGAGGTCGTACTGTCCGTAAGCGATCATGGCCGCCATGGCGGGGACGAGAAGCGGGGAGTATTGATAATCCGGGTGGACCATCACGATGATGTCGGCCCCGCGATCGAGCGCCTCCCGGTAGCACGTCTTCTGATTGGCGCCGTAGCCGCGGACGGAGCTGTGCTGCAGGACCGAGAGTCCGAGGGACTCGGCGAGCTCGATCGTGTTGTCCGCGCTGGCGTCGTCGACGAGGATTAGATCGTCGACGATGGAACGGTCGATCTCGTCGGCGGTTCGCTTCAAGGTGAACCCGGCGTTCTGGGCGGGAAGCACGATGGCGATTCGCATGTTGTTGAGCACCGAGTGATGGTAACCGGAGCCGGACTCCTGCGACGGTCGCCTTTCGGTTGGCTGACCCGCGTCCTCGAGGCACTCGCCGTCCTCGCCTCACCGGGCGTCTGCTACGCGGTGCTGCGCCTGCGGGGGATGGCACCGGTCCAACTTCCCGATCCGAGCATGCACACGACCTTCATCGTCGACCCCCGGGACATGTTCACCCGCTACGCGGCGGCGTTCGCCTCGACGGCCCGGTTGCGCGAGGGGGCCCGGGTCGGCTTCCTCGTCCCGGCCCGACTCGCCTACCTCGCCTTCGGGGCGGTCGGAGGCTTCTTCACCCTCCGCTACGTCCTCGCCCTCGTCGCCGTCGTGCCGCTCTACCTCCTCCTGTCCCGCACCCACGGCCGCTGGGCGGGCGCCGCCGCCATCGCCGTCGTGATGAGCAACCCGGTCTTCGTCACGGCCTGGGGGACCGACTACCCGGACTCGGCGGCGATCTCGTACCTCACCGCGGGGCTCTGCGCCCTCGTCATGCCGGCCGCCTCCCGCCGCCGGCCCTGGTGGCTCGCCGCGGCGGCGGCGGCGTTCAGCCTCGCGGTCTGGGCCCACGGGGCGGCGGTCCCGCTCGTCGCCGCGGCCCTCGTCGCCTACGGCATCGTGCGCCTGGCCCGGGAGCGGTCGCACCTCGTCCGGGACACGGCCGTGCTCGGCGCCGTGGCCCTCGCCACGACGGGGCTCCTCGTCGTGGCCTCGGGGTTGCTCCTCGGCGAGTACAACTTCATCAGCCTGACCTGGGAGGCGGCGCGGTACCTGGCGACCCCGGCCCAGGTGGCGATCTGGCACTCGGCGAACTGGCGCTGGGTCCTCTACGACACCTACCTCCTCGTCCCGCCCGCCGCCCTCGCCGCCTGCGCCGTCGTTCTCGTGCGCCACGGCCGCCGCCTCGGCACCCCGCAGGCCTTCGCCGGGCTCGCCGCGCTCCTCGCTTTCGGCACGGCGGCCTGGCTGCAGTTCGTCGGGACGGTACAGATGGTCGAGATGTTCTACTTCTCCTCGCTGCTCTGGTCGTTCGTCGCCCTGCTCGTCGCGTTCACGCTCGCCGAGCTGGCCGCCCCCTTCGTCGCCGGCGCCGGGGCCCGGGGCAGGCACGCGACGTCCTCCTGGCTGCCGGCGGGGGCCGCGCGGACCGTGCGCGCCGTCCTCCCGGCGCTCCTCGTCCTCGGCGTGGCGCTCGCCTACGAGGCCGATCCCCACGTTCCGGAGCTGAAGCCGGATCCCTGGGGTCTGGTCATGGTCGTGATCGCCATCGCCGCGGCGCTCGTCTGGCTCGCTGCCACGCGGCTCGCCTGCCGCCCCCGGGTCCGGCGTCTGACCGCGGGGGTGCTGCGCGACGCCGTCCCCCTCGCGGCCCTCGTCGTCGTCGCCGGCGCGCTGCTCATCCTCACGGTGGCGCCGAAGGTCCACCATCCACCCGTCGCGCACGCCGTCAAGTACCTGCCCGCGGCCTACGCCACCGCGCTCGGCGGGAGCGACACCGCCTACGTCGACGAGTACCAGGTGGACTCCGAGCTGCCGGCGTTCGTTGGCCACGCCACCTACGCCGGCGAGCAGCTGCTGATCTGGTTCCCCTGGCGCGAGACCGGCGCCCTATACGGGCCCATCGGCATGTTCGAGGGGGGTGCGAACACGATTCACGGTACGTATCCCGCACTCGCCCGATCGGGGATGGACGAGATCGAGCGTCGCAAGCCGGCACAGGTGCTTCTCATGCGCCTGTCCGGTCAAGGCTTCGACCAGGCGGTGGCGTCGCTCGCGCCGTTCGGGCCCGACGTCGTCCGGAAGGGCGTTCTCTCCGACGGGGGCTTCCACCTCCACGTCTGGCTCGTCGATCTCCGGTGTGATTTACCGCGGGCATCGCCGAGCGGCGG
>Ga0208692_1000068_pt1 | contig 101674 bp, 174 predicted proteins | sample June2015DPH_20_1_3_FD_184721 | JGI IMG/M metagenome (GOLD analysis project Ga0208692, IMG submission 184721) | Peatland microbial communities from SPRUCE experiment site at the Marcell Experimental Forest, Minnesota, USA - June2015DPH_20_100... | ecosystem: Environmental > Terrestrial > Soil >... | reverse complement strand
CAAACACAGGTACTGCAACATGTCAAATCTGTCTTGCATGAAGTGGTACATGAAGTGGTGGAAGTTGAGGTGCATGTGGTTGTGACTGAAGAACAAACACAGGTACTGCAACATGTCAAATCTGTCTTGCATGAAGTGGTACATGAAGTGGTGGAAGTTGAGGTGCATGTGGTTGTGACTGAAGAACAAACACAGGTACTGCAACATGTCAAATCTGTCTCGCATGAAGTGGTACATGTAGATGTTGAGGTTGAGGTGCATGTGGTAGTAACACTTAGACAGGTCGTGATGCAAGTACCAGTAGTTATGGTTGTTGGTAATATTGGAACTGTAATAGTAAATGTTCCTAACACACTAACTGTATAAATAACAGTAAAACTCACTAAATAAGTGGTTACAGAACTATAAACTGCTGTCCTTAAACTAACAGTAGCTGTTCCAAAACTAGTCCATAAATAAGTATGCGAATATTGTGAAGTTGTTATAGATGTTGTAGAAAACAATGTGTAAATTTGCGTATATGAAGTGCTTGTAGTAGGATACACAAATGTCCAAGTAGTGGTAGTAAGAGTAGCTATATTATAAATGAATGTTGTCTGTGTAGTTCCAGCACGTGTTAAAACACTAGAGCTTACTAGCGTGGTACAAACACTGGTTGTATAATATGATGCTGTAACAACATTTGTACCACACGTAGTTGTACAAGTAATTAATGATGTTCCAACGGTTGTAGTCACTATTCCAGATAATGTGTTTGGAGTAACTGTAGTATAAGATGTAGAGTATGAAGTACCAGAAACCACAGAAGCATATGTTTGAGTAGTAAATATATTATATGTTATAAACATAGAAAAACGTCTATCTGTCCATGTAATAACTGTGCTTCCAAGATTCTGAGAAGGTTGTACATATGACGAATATGTAGTATCTAGCACAACACTATAACCAGCAACAGTATCATAATACAATGCTTCAGCACCATTATTTGCCATTCCACCTATGAGACATGGTGTATTGTAAGTAACCATTGCACCCGAACCTGCTAACCAAGTACCCCTCTGCCAAGAAGCCGAGCTTGTAAAACCTATATTTGACTGAAGTGTTCCGGGTAGTATAACACCTGTATTAGCGTTCCAAGCGTCTATTTCAAGAGTTTCATTATTACCAATACCATATGCCCAAAAATCAATGAGCATACCATTATCTGGGGGAGTGACAAGACTAGCTATAACATATCCTGCCGTTCCAAATGTATAAGATGTACCACCAGTAATAGCATTTCCAATGAACGGGTCTATTATTACAGGATAAACAGCGTGTTTAAGCCAAACGGAATCTACAGTTACAGATAATGTTCCGTTAGAATATGATAGTGTTGCCCAAACCCAATTACCAGCACTATCAACAGCTTTTGGACGATAAATTGCACCTATCTTACCCGTTTGATAATCATTATTTATTTCTTTTTGAGAGCCAAAAATTGCATAAGAGCCAACAACGTTTACTGGTCGATAAACATAGACTCTACCAGTTTTTTTCCCAATAACTTGCGTGTCTGTTATGGTACAATTCTCCCCGAATAATTTTAAGGCTTCGGCTTGAGTATATTCAACTTTCAGTGATGGTTGATAGGCAAATGTTGCATTTTGATCACTAATTTGAAAGTTAAAAATATTACTACTAGGTATTCCAGATAGATCGATTTCATACTCTGTACCATTACCACTGTCTGTTTGGTATATCCTTGTCGTATAACCTATATATTGTAATTGATAGTGATGCGTTGTTGGTTCACTTATACTTTGTGGTGTCCCAGAAATTTTCATTTTCAACCAAGTTTGTGCGTTCCATTTAGAGAAAGTAAGATCACCCGTTTGACCATTAAGATTAGTATTGACACCATTTGCAGTTGCAAAATTAGCTCCTGTGATAGTTCCGGGTGCATAGACTTCTATCTTCCAAGGAACAAGTGTAAACATCTGAGCAATGAATAACACCAAAACTAATATACTAAATAGCTTCTTCTGGTTATTCATTATAGTAAATCGCCAACGATACTTCTAATATATATAAATGTTAAGTAATATATTTAAATGTTACACATTAAAAGTGTAATTGAAAATATATAATTTATATGATTGTTTTACCTAAAGAAATGAATAGGGAAGAAATATGCAAAGATTATGATTGTTATTAATAAATGAATTGCCATTGCCTGATACTTATACTTTGGCAATGCTCTCTCCCAGAACAGAGGTATACCGATTATACAACCGATTGAGGCGAACATAAAGTAGTGATTAAAGGGTATATTTTGTCGTATACCATCCCAGAGTAACCAAGGTGTATAAGTTCCCATGATCCAAGCCATAGCAAACTTTATCTCCTTAGTTCGTGTCTTAAGGATTCCTACTATGAATATCGGAATTGTCATCCACCAGATACTAAATGGAGTTTCACCGATGTATTCTATTGGGGTATATGTTTTATCACCAGTAGTAATAGATACACTATAATATGTCGGTCCATTCAACCAGTTCGGACCCCAAGGACCGATCCAAGACCAAGCAGGACGCCATGTTGAAGCTATCTGAGGTATATTATTGCTAAGTCCCGTATAATAGCCAAACATAAATAGTAGGTGTGTGAACGGGTCATTTATTGTATCACCTGTGGTTATTGTAGCTAATGATGTTGTAGTGGTCACAGGATTCCCCTGCCCATCGACAGAAACGATCACATTTGCTGATATGGTTGACGATGTGTTGATTTGTGGCTTCCAAATCATATCAGAAACCCAAAGCCCACCAAAACCGATTACAGAGCAAATTATAAGGAAGGTTGTAACCTTCTTTCCAATCTCCCTCATATCCCTGTTTTTCCTTTCACTAACCCAAAGCTGATAAATTCCCATACCTAATAATATGAATACAGCCTTTTCATTACAGAGACATGCTAGACCCATAGCTATAGCAGACGATTTGTACTTACTTTCAAGCATCCACATTGCGGATACAAGACCAAGAACCAGTGCTGGCATTTCCAACATGTAAATGTTTCCATGTATGAAGAGAATTATATCGAATAATGATAGGAAAGCTGTAAATAATGCTTTTCTCTTATCTCCGTTGGATAACTTCATAACAATTCTATAGAGAATGTATGGAATCCACATTGAGAATAGAACTATTGGTAATCTCCAAGAGAGCCAATAATCACCAAGAGTTGATGTAAACAAACCAACAATAAGTTTCACCAATGGTGGGTGTTCTGCATTTGCGGCTATACCCTGAATAATATCACGTGTTGCCTTTATGTAATGGACTTCATCGAAAACCATACCATCTTCGGGTTGAGAAATAACAAAAAGTCTCATAATCAAACCAAAAAGAACGATGTGCCAAATATCAATTTTTTTTGTTATTTCTAGTGCTTTTCTCCATAAACCACCAAGAGATGGTAAACTTATTGTAAAACTATTTTTTTCTCCCATCTAAAACACCTTGTTTATAAACGCTACTCTTATAAATGATATTGCCCAATATATATACCTTTGTTTTGAATAAAATCTTTCCTTCTGAACTTCAGTGAATTTACACTCTGTTATCTTCCATGTTATTTTATCTGCATAATATAGAAGTTCTGGATGGATCATATCATAGTGAGAAACCAATTTATCCCAAGGAATTATTGCTAGAACACTACGTTTAAAAACAACAAAACCACATGTCGGATTTCTCACCTTATTTATTATAAACCTATTTACAAGTTTGTTTGAGAGAACACGGCTAGTTTTCCATTTACCACTCTCGAATCCAACAACAACATCATAGTCCACTAATTTATCAAGGAAATTATGTAATTCTGAGAAAGGGTGATCTGGGTCTGCCGTAACAATAATGTCACAATTAAATGTGTACCAAGCTAGACACAATCCTTCACAGAGGCTTTTTGCAAATCCAATTTTCTTTGGATGATATGGTGTGAAAATACCCATTGCATTGGCTGTGTTCATTGTACTTAAGTCATCACAAACAGCTATAATAGTTGCTTCTGGATAATAGTGTTGTATCTCTTTAATACCATTTCTAAGTTCGTCTGGATTTTTATAAGCTGGAAGGACTATACCTAACTTCATAGACCAAATCTCCGTTGCCTCTTATTTGCATATTCATCCATAATCTCTATAAATTGGTCATATGTGAAATCTTCTGCAAAATTATCTACAAAGAAAACCTCTGCATATCCAATATTATATAACATGAATCCACTCAATCTTTTCTCTCCACCAGTTCTGATGAATAAATCTATGGGTGATGCTCTTGGGAAAAACATTAAATCTTTTGGTGTCTTCACACCATCTATATCAAATTTGGCTAGTTCTATGGCTCTATTAATTTCGTCTGTACCATCATAAGCTATACAGACATTAAAATTATAATCAGTAAAATTCTCAGTGTGTTTCTCAAGCAAACGCATTTCTCTCTGTAATTTTTTATCTAATAAATGCTTTCTACCACCGAAATTTACCCTTACATTCTCATATTTCTTATTTACTCTAGCTTCTCTAAATGCCTCTATGAAACCTTCAGTGATTGTTTGAAGTTCTTCTTTTGGTCTTTGCATGTTATTCAGAGTTAGTGCATGAACAGTAAGTTCTGAGAATGGCTTTACACCAAACTCTTTCTCGAACCGTTTTGTCCATTCATACATAACTTCCTCTGTCTTCTGTATACCATATTTTATACCATCTTTTTTGGACATTCCTTGAGAAACAGCCCATCTACGGTTGCCATCAAGTGTAATGGCTACATGCTTTGGAAGTTTTGTAAAAATCATTTAGTAGCGTCTACCTCAATTCTGGGTTTTCCGAATAAATTCATCGTGAGAGTATCAAAGAATCTCCCATCTGTATCCGTTTTAACATATTTGATTTCTATCTCTTTGAAACCTGTTTTTTCAAAATGATTTCTCAGATGACTATCAGTAAATAGACAATAATGTTTGTCGTTTGGTTCACTATAATGTTCATATTTTCCAGTGTGCGTACCAAACCAGTAAAAACGCAAACATTCTGCATTGTCTGTTATGATCATTATCTTACCACCAACTCTTAATACCCTGTAACATTCATCTAGGTGGAAACCAACATTACGCAGATGTTCAAGTAGGTTCTTTGAATAAACCATGTCAAACATACCGTCTGGGAACAGTATTCCTTTCTCTACATCAAAAACATGTGTTGTTGTTTTTGTTGGATTTATATCAACCCTATGCGTTCCAAACAAATCACAACCACAACCTAAGTTAAGTACTTTATTTTCCGATTTTAAAATAATATTTTCAGTTATAATTAATCACCTTATATTATTACTCACCGTCATTTTCGGTATCCCCCAATTCGTTTGCACAATTCCTTGTTTTTTGCATACAATTTGGACAAGATACAAATTTTAACTTACTTCTACAATTCCATAAATATCCACAATGAGAACATTTCTGTTTTTGTGGAATTTCTTTTAAATGTTGAGACATATTACTTTAATATAATAAGTAGTAGAGGTATATATATATGTTACGTTTATTTCATATAATAATTAGTCTTTGAGATATTCTTTTACAATATCTATAACACTGTTTTTATTCTCAAAAGATACAACTGATGCTCTCTTATCTTCTGGTCTGGTTATCTTGATAATGTAACCATTATCAACTTTTTCAATCTGTAGTCTATCCATTTTTTCACCTCCATTCAAATTACTTTTCGGGTGGCGTTGGGGTAGATATTACCTCATAACCCAACTTAAACTTGGGTGTGCCATCATCATTTTGACCCTCATATACTACCTTTTTCAAGACAAGGGTTGTATTAATAATCCAACCTTTGTGCGATCCTGTAGTAACCACATGCTTTGCGGTTGGTGTGGATATAGGCTCAAAGCCTACAATTTCGTAAACGACTTTATCAACTTTTTTGATTTTTTCCATTTTTCATCTTCTCCTTGAAGAATCTCAGATACTGTGGCTGAGATACCACAAACGAGTCTGCACCTGTGCTTGTTATCCTTTCGAGCATGGTAAATGACAGCCCTGCTACCATAGGTACATTCATAGTAGATAAACCTAACGCTACAACCATATCATATACACCGATTGCCGATGGTAACATAGGTATTAATTGAGGCAAACTTAAAAGACTTACTGATGACATGAAGAAAAAGTAGCTAATTGGGTATCCTATAGCACTAGAAATAAAGTACCATTGTGCAGAAACAGCCATCCAGTTTATTATGGCTAAAATAAAAACAGTAAAAATTATCTTCTTTGGTTGTATAACTTTTATTTGTGTTAGGTTGTTGACTATAGCATTTACAATTGGTATTTTACTGAAAGTTTTTGAAATTTTTGACTTAATTACTTCGCTACCAAAAACAGCTAGAAGGAATAATATGCAACATAATAACACAAATAGAATGAAACCACCAACAATCTGTTGATATTGAACGGAAACTATGCTCATAAAATAAGCTATACCAATGCCCGTTGCAAATACTCTAACAATTAAAGTTATGGCATAATAAAGACCAAAACGGCTAGTTGATTCGGTATGAGATATTTTTGTATTGACTGAGATGGTGTCTATCACGACAACCATTCCAACAACCCTCTGGAAGTTAGAAATGAATCTGCCCCAGAGGTTTATCCAGTAAGTATCCTTCCAGCTTATTTTTATGTCGGTTGACTTGCAGACAAGCCACAATTGTGTGCCATCGGAAAGACCCTCAATTAATGGCATTATTAAAGCCAATATGAGAAAAACGGGTGATGCTGATAATATAATATTAATATAATTGCTCATACCAAATGATGAAACTATAAAATAAAGAGCAACCAATCCAACAATCAGAAAACCAAGTCTTATTAATGTCTTTCTCATATTCACTTTGAATACACCTCTAAGAACATATTTTCGAGCCTATCCATTATTGGCTTCTTGTCATATACCAATGCCCTATTTCTGTTCTCAACATCGAATCTCTCTGTTTTTTCTTGATTGCCTTCCCAAGTGTTTTTCAACATTTCTATGGTTGTACATATTTCATCAACATCATCAGCATAAAAAAGAGGTAAATCAAGTGCTGTATGACTGGACAAAGTTGATGTTATCACATCTGTTCCTGTCATAAGGAACTCAACGATTGATAGACCAAAACTATCATATCTAGCTGGAACCAGACCAATGTGAGATTCTGCTATGAACTTAGGCATTTCTGTTTCTGGTATGTCACCAGAGACTTTGAACTGTATATCCTTACCTTCAAACCTCTTCTGAACTTCCTGAAAGATGTCCCAACCTTTCTGATAGGATTTTCGACTAGCAAAAGTTACGGTGAACTTATCTGGTCTGGGGAAAGGTTTAAATATGGTGGAATCAACAAAATTCGGTATCTTATAAACGTTTGGATGATTAATCTTTAGCTGTGGTGCAACCGTATGAATGGCATTTGCATGTTTAAACTCATATCCACCAACAAGTTTATGTAGAATTTGTGCTTGAACAGGAAGGAAACCATATTTGAAATTTATTGGTTCCCAACAAGTTGTTGCGTGTATACCCTTTATAATCTTGCCTCTTGTAACATTGTAATTTAGGAAAGTCATGGGGTGATATGTGATATAATTTACGTCACCACCAATTTTATGTCGATATGCCTCTTTATATGGAATACCATTAAGCATTTCATCTAGGTGTTCGTTTGGAATACCACCAGCAACCTTTATTGGTGTGGAGTAAATTTCAACATCATATCCTCTCTTTGCAAACTCTGTGGCTGTGTTAATTACCCACTTTTCCCCACCTCCAATTGACTTGAGTGTGAGGTGGTGTCCGAACACAAATTTCATTTAACGATCCTCTTTTTTACTGATACAAGCAACATAATTGTTGTCGTGATAATAATTTTTGCAAGGTCATTCACAAAGTGAATACCATTGTTCTGGACATAGTAGTAAACACCTGTATTGATATTATCTGTTGGGTTTAGGTCAACCGTATATAGGGTTTGTGGGAAGAGTTTCGTGCTATTCCAAACACCCATCGTTGTTTGAACGGAAATCTGCTGAATTGGGAATGGATAATATATCCAAAATAGCCAAATAGCAACCGATAAAACAACAAGACTTAGTGTAACTTTATTTATATTTAGTTTATATCCACTCATGTAGAGGTATATGATGGCAAGCACACCAACAGCCATCCAAGCATTATACTGAACTATATTTGTTGGCTGTTTAAGCAACCAAGGTAGGTTCTGGAAATATGCACATGTCCTGTTCCAAAGAGTTTCAAAAATTCCCATATTGAGAAGTGTGAGCATCATAACCATAAAGAAGTTGAATGATCGTTTTATACCAACCTTTTCTAAACTACTTTGTAAAATCAGCCAAGATACACCATAAAATACAACAGCCGAGAAATGATTCCCTTTACCATAGATTGAATACATTTCCTGAAGTATTGCAGACCAGTTTGCCTTAAAAAATAGAATGTTCCAGAAGTTATCATAAAGCGGTGAAAACTGATTTATTACAGAGTCGAAACCAAAAAACACCCAAGAGAAAAGAGCAACGGCTACAATAACTTTGAAGTATGCTCTCCAAGCATGAACATTTCTAACGATATTGGCTGGATAGAAACCACCAATATGGAAATTTGATTCATCTATCTTTTCAAATACAGATTTCAAAACCATCACGATTATATAAATACCGTTTATAATGGTTTATAAATGTTTTGTTTATTTTGCTTCTGTTTCTGATTTATCCTCTAACCGATCATAAACCTTATATTCAGCCTTAATACTATCACCAGTTTTGGGTAACAATTTCTCTCTTTCAAACTGGAAATACTCTCTTTTTAAATCTAGTTCTTTCTGTTGAATTTTAAGTTTTTCAACTTCAGTATCTGCCATTGTCTTCTGTACGTAGACATCTGCATCTTTCTTATTCTTCTCAGCATCTACTCTATTAAAATAGTAATAAATTATACCTACAATCGCAATGACTACTACTGGTCCAATGACATCCCAACTGGACATACATTATCTAAGTAATAATATAGTGGATATTTATAAATGTTATTGTACACTTTTTGATATCTTTAGATCATATTCAAGTCTTTTTTCTTTGGATAATAATGATAATGCAATTTTTAGTCTTTCTTCTAAACCCGTGATCATTACCTGATCTATTTCATTTTTATTCATCAATAATGTTACTCTGTTTGAATATTCTATCTTGTTCACGCTTTTTACGGTAGTATTCACTCTGTTTGCTACGATAAACGTTGGTATAGTACCACTTGTGATATTCCTTGGCTTGTGTATTGGAGTTGAACGGACAATCACGCTTTATGTATTCCCTGATCGGTGTGTCATCATCAAAGTTACTCATATATATCATAAGAAATATTATACTTTAGTATTTAAATGTTTGTATTTAAAAAATAAAAAAAACTAGAAAAGGGAAGAAATATAGGTTTACTGTTGTGAACTGATATAGTCGTTTGCTTCAGACTCAGAATCAAAGCCCTTCTTGATCTTCCAAGAACCAAAGCCTGTACCTTTCACGTAGAAAACCATGTACTTCTTGTTTCGGGAATTATACTTAATTACGTAGGACATTTTGTGTCCCAATAATATATCAGAGATGATATATAAATATTACTATTTAAAGTAATAAATTTATAGGAAAATTGATGAAACAATGATTATAACAACAGACATTATTGCATATCCAATAATTGTGTCTGTATCAAACTTTCCACTTTTAACCAACCCAACACCAACAAATATAGCCATAATAGGTAGAACATCCATAATCATCTTTGCCGAGTCAACAAAACTATCTTTCACTTCTTGTGGTGCTACTATAGCACCTGATCCTTGTTTTGTTGGGTCATCACCCAACTTATTGCCTGTTATTCCAGAAACCTTGGATTGTGTATTTATTTCTATGATTGTTGTATTTGTTGACTCTGTGTAGTCTGTTGTTGTTGATATTGTCTGTTCGGTTTGAATATTCATGTTCTTTGCTATAATCGGCTGAAGCCAACTAGCAGAACCATCTGATATTCTAGGGCAAACATAACCACCAGCCGATGATGATTTATCATATAACCAGAAGTTCCAACCGATTCCATTACTTCCAAATATTTGATTATACTTTGTAAGCAGTGTTGTTACAAAGAAATCTGCGTTTGCCTGTGATGTGGCTGGAACAACACCAGTTTCACTTATAAAGTACGGAACCCCCATATTTACCACAAATTCATTATATCTATTTTCAAGGTATTTTTGTATACTAGCTTCTGTTGCTCCTACACCATATTCTCCATAGGCACTCTTTGTCCAGATTATATTTGGGAAATTTTGTTTATAATTAAAACCATAATCAATATCGTGAAGCATAACGATTACATCTGGTATTATTCCACGAATAACATTTATTATCTCAGTGTATCGAGCATTACAGGCTATTTTTGCATCGTCTATATGTGAAGCACCAACCATAGGTTCATTTATCGGTTCAATACAGAAAATATTATTATATGGTTTGACAAGTTCACAAACCTTTGTCATAAAATCAACATACTCAAGCCAAGATGTTGCACCATATCCACGTTTGAGGAAAAAGTCATCTGAGAAGGCTTGTTGACCAGAAGCATCATTTGTATAACCACCAGCACTAACTAACCAAGACGGAAACCCCCCACCCTGTCCACCAAAAAAGGTGAAATAGGGGGAATATTCCCATTGATGGAAATCAACCCATACCCACATATTGTATTTAGCACAGGCATCGAGAATATTTTTTGCTAGAGTGAAGTTAGCATTACCCTCTGTTTTCTCTATTGTTGACCAGTAGAGAACCAATCGAACACCATTATAGCCATTATCGTGCAACCATTTTATATCCTCTTCTGTATATCTATCACGTATATTCCAACCATTGAAAGTAAATATCTTACCTGTTGGATCATAAACAATCGTGCCACTAACATATGGTCGTGAATCAACTATCTGTGCGTTTGAACGAATTATATATAGATTAGATAATAGTATGGTAATCATAATAAATAATGTGAGAGAACGCTTAAACAACTTATTACTATCAATATTATATGTATTATAAAAATACTTAAATGTTACGTTGATAAATGTGAATATGTATTTTGAAATGTTATGATATATATTACACATTTTCTTGAATGATAATAGAAACGTTTATAAATGTGTATATAATAACCTATGTAGAAAGGGATAAAAATGGATAAAGAGGGGTGGGTAATACTTGGTTTTTTGGTTATTTTATTTTCATTAATAGCATGTTTTGCCTATGGTGTGGATATTGAGGCTAATACATATACTTCATACCCAATTTACAAAGCCACATTACCATTTGGTGTGATTCAGGTTCAGGGTAATTTTGTTTTTGGTTGCGGTGGTACATATGGTGAAGAATACTACTACATCAAATATATGGTTGGTGATGAACTACATTCACTTTCATTAAGAGCAAATGAAACACCACTCAAGGTTGATGGTAAATTTTTAATAGAAATAAATCAGCTTGGAAATGGCTATATAGTCCATATACCAAAGTTGCCTGAAATGAACCAGACATGGACAACTGATTGGATCGTGAAGTAATGATATTTGACAAATCGGCAAAACAAGTAGAGGAAGAGGCAAAGAAAAAACAAGAAGATGAAGAGTGGATAAAACAGGAACTTATAAGACAGGAAGAATGTTCACATATCGTTTGTAGCTTCCTCATAACAGCAGATGGTAGGAAATATCAATGTGCAAAAACATCATGGGGAAGGTATGATCATAACACCTCACCATGTCATTTTAAAATATGCCCCGAATATCAGGTTTGGAAAAAGCTAAGTAATTCTTAATCTTTATTTTTAAACTTTCCGTGATAAAAATCCTGTTCTAAATCATAAATAGTATTGTAATCTTTATAACTTCGTTCCCAAGGATACTCGTTTTCACGTTCTGTGTTCATATATTTGTCGATTGCCTTCTCCGTATCCACTAAGTTGCCCTTCCAGAATGGGAAGTGTTTTTTATGAAAAATATTGTGAACGACCATATAATGCCTGAAGGGGAAGTAATCTTGGGTCATAACTACCTCTTCACCCTCTTGAATTGGTTCATTACAGGCTGTGCAGAAATGTGTTTTCATCCTTGGTGTGACATAACCCAAAATAACCCTCTCAGCACCCTCTTTACCCTGCCAAAGCAGTGTTTGACCTTTAGAAAGTTTACATAGATTATCACTAGTATCCTTTCCGCTTGGTGTTAGAAGTGGCTGGTCTTTTGTGAGAATTGGTCTTGATCTTATGGGAATCAGTTTCTTCGTGAATCGGTTCTCTAGGAATCTGCTACCACGCTTATAAGACTGTACAGGTCTACCCATCCTGATATGTCGATGGACTGTATGTCTTATGGGTGGTTTTCTCAAAAAATGGACACCTACTTTTTGGATTTCTTTTTACTTTTGCTCTTATCCTTCTTACGTAGCTTATAATATTTTTTAGATGCCTTTCTCCAAGCCTCTCTTTTGTGCTGAATTCTTAATCCACCAGTAGTCTTACGTGGTCTGCCTTGTTTTTTTACCATAGTCATATTTATCCAATAGTATTGTATAACGTAAGTATTTAAATGTTATGATATAAAAAGTTCTTCTTTTTGATCGTTTTCATACCTAACCAGATAAAACTTACAAGAAGTGGAACTAGAAAAGAAAAAAATAATTTTTCTCGCCTTAAAAACGAGAAAAAGGGAAGGATTGAGTATATTTCAGATGGTGGTTTTACCCACTATCGAGATTACTCTACGGACTTAGCCGCCTTAGCGGCGGCGGCTATACCTACTAGAAGTGCAACTAAAACTAAAACTTGCGCCATAGTCTTTGCAGAGTTAATAACATCTGTAGAGACAGCAGACATGAATGTCATGGTTGCGATCAAGAGTACAACAGCTATTGCGATGATGTAACCCAAAATTGGTTGCACAGTATCTAAAAGCCCCATTTTATTTAACTTGACCTCCTAGTGTCTATTAACATACTATACATTACAAACGTATATAAACATTATGTTGAGTGTATGGTATATATAATCAATAATTAATAATTATGATTTTTTTTCTCATTAACTTCTAATCCATAAACCTTATAAGTAAGTTATCTATATGCTATTAGGATAACAATGAAAGGACACAACTATGGACTCTGCCGAAAATGCGGTAAAACACATATTAATCCAAATCTTAATAATTCTACAGGTATTCATGTTGTGTCTAATAACTACAATATAGAATTTAATAAGAAAGCGTATCTAAAAGAGTATAATAAAATTTATCGTCAGCACAATTTAAAAAAATTACAAATACATAATAAAAAACTTAATCAAATTATTCGTCTTGAAACAATATCACATTATTCAAGTGGAACAAATGTCTGTGCTTGGTGTGGTGAGGATAGGATAGATGGTCTTAGCATAGATCACATTCATGGTGGTGGAAGAAAACACAAAGAAAATACTGGGAATCTTTATTATTGGTTAAAAAAGCACAATTACCCAGAAGGATATCAAGTCCTCTGCATGAACTGTCAAATGGAAAAGGTCATAATGAATAATGAAAGACATGCCAATAAAAAACCAACACTAAAACAACAGAAAGTAAGAGAAAAAAATAATAGATATGAAAATAAACTGAAATTTGAAACTTTTTCTACTTACTCAAATGGTTCTATCCCACATTGTAAAGTTTGTGGTAAAACTAATTTACAAAGTCTCTGTTTGGATCATATTTACGGTGGTGGTACAAAAGATCGAAAGAAACTTAATCTTGGTGGTGGTGTTGTCTGGTATAGAAAATTAAGAAAATTAGGTTATCCAGATAAGGATAAATATCAGGTTTTATGCCACACATGTAATCAGATTAAGAAAAGAGAGAATACAGAATATCCAAATATACATACATAAAGGTATAAATTTTAGAAAAAATAAATCTTCTCCTATTTTAAAAATAGGAAAAATGGAAACGATTCTGTCACAATAGAGAATAGGAAAACCCTATTAGGTTTATTCTACACTCTTTGCGGCTTTTGCGGCGGCGGCAATACCTACCAAAAGTGCTACTAATACTAAAACTTGTGCCATAGTCTTGGCTGAATTGATCACATCAGTTGAAACTGCTGACATGAAGGTCAAGGTGGCTATAAGTAGTACAACGCAAATTGCGATGATGTAACCCAAGATAGGTTGCACGGTGTCCAATAATCCCATTTTTTAAACTTGACCTCCTAGTGTCTATTACTTAGTATTACGTTGTTATGATATATAAACATTACTATGCAATATGATATGTATCTTTTAGCTCTGATATTTTCTCTACAAGTTCTGATATACTATTCACCCAATATAATGGGTAATACATTACTGTGTTCTTTAGATTACCTAGACAAATGCATGGTATATCTCTTTCAACTGCCATACCCAACTCAAGAAGTGCCCCACCAAATGATCTTATTTCTTCATTAGCAACAAACACTAGGATGTCTGCATTATCAACGCCTAATTTATCTCTATCATACATAATCTTGCATAATGGATCAGAATAGAAATCTTCCCTAGATAACACATCACGTGTATCTCTAAGTTCTTTACTTAACCACCACTTAACCTGAACTTTATGCCCCTCTTTTTCGAGTGCTTCACAAACTTTAGAAACACGATCTGCTAGATCAAAACTACTGGCAACGTAAATCTTCATTGCTCTTTCATCCTTTTATCATGTTTGCTAAACTTTGTTGGCTCATCGAGAACAAAACCACAATCATTACAGATATAAGTAATGAAGAATTTTTTCTCACCATTCACTTTCTTCTGGAATGGTTCACCTTCAATAACCATTGTACCGCTACATTCAGGACAGAGCATCTTTTACATCTTCTACTTTTATGGTATTGTTGTTGAAATAATATACGCCATACATAACGTTCACTTCTGGATCATATTTTATACCCAAACGTTTCAGGTGTTTGACAAGCATAACATATGCTGTTGCCATCAGTTTTAGATCATTTTTGCTCTTAAATTGCTGTGCATACGTGATGAGAACAGGTGCTACATCAGAATCTACTTTATATGCTAATTTTGTAGACTCAAACATTCCGGGTGGATGTTCCTTCAAAACTCTTGCAGATTCCTCAAATTCTGGGGAATATTTATAAACTCCGTTAGAATCAACTATAACCTTTAACTCTAAAAGTTTGGCTATTGCAGATGCGGTTGGCTCAAGAATCATTGACTCACCTAATCTTTAACAATTTTATTTCCCAAATCGGACAGAACATAAGCACCACGAAGTGGTCTTTCAAGATATTCTCTCTTGAGCAAACTATATACGGTTGTCCGTATTGAGGATTCGGGTTTCTCCATAATCTTTGAAACTTCCTTCACAGTTGAATATGGTGTGTCCTTTCTCTTAGAAAGTTCTAGGACGGTTTGAAGGATTTTATTCTGATGTGGAGTTAATATATTTTTTTCACCCATGTAGTATCACATATACAGTTTACAGGACATTTATAAACATTACTATCAATCACCAATACTTTAATTATTACTTTTCCACTTCTGATTGATTTTTCTGATTAAACTTCCCATTTTTTAACACAATTTCTTCAATTGACATCATTATCTGATCATTCAACAGAGTATTACCCTTAGTAAGCCCTTGAATTTTTGGGTGAAATACAACTCTACTAGCAAACTCTGCCGCAAATGCCTCTTTTGATAAGTCATAAACCCATTTTGGCATAGTTTCAATAACTTCTAGTTCTGCCTCTAAAATATCCGATGGTCTGAATGTATCACTATTCATTTTTTACTCCTTTCTGATATTTTCTATGGAAAGACGCAAATCACCAACATCAAGTTCCACCATATCAATCCATTCTAATGCTCTTTCCCTGAATTCCTTCAGAGTTTTACATTTCTCTACTGCATCATAAAAAAAGGATTGTTCTATGGTATGGTTTTGATCTACAAGTTTCTTAACGGCTAGATATTCTGGATCAGAATGAAAATCATATTCTTTTACCAAAGTGTATCAGAGTATAATAAAAAGAAACATTTATAAATGTTTGGTTTAGGTTTCCCAAGTTGGACAATCTAGCCTACTTGAGACAAGATCAGCAGAGGCTACAATACTAGCTTCGAGTGTATCAGGTGATACACCTGTCCTTGACCATCCACCTTCGTGACTTAGGATATTGAGGTGAATGTTCTTGGGAAGTGCATAATGTGTTACCTCTTGGAAATCTGTAACCGCCATAACAGCATGATCTGGTGGATTTCTCAGCTTATATACCCACCTTCCCTCATGCTCTTTCGATGGCTCATAGAGAAACATCTTTCCAAGGTCGTGTAGAATTGCAGAAGCACGAATACTATCCATGTCAACGGGTCTATCCCTGTTACGGACATTCAAAGCAATAGTCACGGCTATGTCGTGAACTTCACATGTATGCTGAAGCAAACCACCCTTCCAGTTGTGATGATGAGATATTGAGGCAGGTGAAGAACAGATTAGTATGGTGTTCTTCTCGATATACTTAATAATTGCCTTCCGCAACTCTGGGTTTTCAATCAGCATGGTCCTTTCCATTAAATCCATCATTTTCATTGTGGTCATGTTTTGTCACCACATAGAAATGGCAGATGTTATTTATAAGGCTTTCGGGTTTAGTTTTTTCTAACTTAGCTCTTTAAGACATTTGGGGCAAATTAATTTTTCTTCGTGCCCAATTGGATAGTTTACCACTTTTCCATGTGTTTCACAATCAAACTCATAAAATGGAAGTTCCTCTCTCCACCCTTCATGCTTATCGAAGCCAACAAACCGTGCATTGCAATTAAAGTATTTAATTTTTTCCGAAAGTGTGGGCGATCTCATAAATATATATAGTATTTACAAGTATTTAATTGTTACTTTTTTGCTAGGTTATATATCTTTTCAATAACCGTATTGGTTTCATCAATATTTTCCTCAACATCACGTATAGCATTTAAAAGTGCATCTACAAGAAGTGGATCATATTCTGTGTTGGTCCTTTTTAACACTTGCACAAAAGCATCTCTCAGCATTGAATACTTTAGCTTCATTATATCACTCGTCAAAGTCTGTCTCGTTCATGCCCCTGAACCGTTTACCATAATATTCATATGGAGTATCAAAAATAATGACATTCTCCGATTCAAGTGTTGGTGAATTATACAGTTCCTTGATCTTCTCCATGCTGGTTTCTGAGATTAAATACGTTGAACCAGCTTTTAGTGATCCACAACCACGTTCATCCTTTGTACCAAACCCACCATCAACAAGCGGATAGACTTCTGCTGGTAGCTTATCCTTCTTAAAGACTTTTAGTGGTGGAACTTTAACTATGGCATTGACGATGAAGTATCCGAACACATACGGCTGTCCTCTTGGCATCGGTCCATAACCCTTCAGAGATTTCTTACCACCGCTTTCTCTAGCCCTGTGATATGCCAAACTATGGCGATTCTTCAATTCGAGTTGGTAGGCTTCTCTCTCCTGTTCAGACATATCGGAGATGAGATAAACTTTAGTTTCTCCAACAACAAGATCATGTGGTACATATGCAACCCTCTTAGAAGCCCCCATTTTCTTGGCTTCCTTGAGGTATGAATCACGTGAGTAGTACAGATTACCTATCCACATTTCATAGTTCATTTCTGTTCAACCTTCACTTCTGGTACTTGTACAGGTTGTACAGATACGACTGGGGTTATGGGTGCAACAGATTGAACTGATATAGGTTCTGGTTCAGGTTTTATAAGTTGTTTTGGAAGTGCCTTTTCAACATCCTCTTCCTTTTCAATATCTTCCATCTTTTTTGTGTCTGTTGGCTTCTCCTTTTTCTCTGTCTCAAAGAGAGCTACAATAGCAACAAGAACAACAATTATAAAGATTAGAAGTTTATGCCTCTTGATCGTTTCCCAAAAACCATCGATCATGTTCTCAGGGAAAATACCTTTTGTTTGTTCCATTTTATACTCGATAACAGAGATGTTGGAGTTGCTTATAAACTTTTCGGATAGATGGTGTCTGGATGCCCAAGAGCCAATCATGGGTGTCCAAAGACGTATCCAACAAGCGATTTTCAACGGCTCTCCCAATCGCATTAAAGGACTTACACCAGACATTTAATATGCTTACCAGAAGGATATATAAATCTTTTGAATAAGTTGGCATAACCGTTCTCACGGTAACTGATGGATACCCACACTCTCACTGTGCCTCTACCATTCGTTACACCTACACTCAGAGCTACCCTTTGGAAAGTTTTACGCTATTGAGATACGTATACTTCTCCCCATACTCTTGCCCTTTCTCAGTGTATATGCCACTTTAAGAGATGTGTGATGTAGTATATAAAGATTTTGATGGGGAATCTGATCTCTGGTTAATCACACCAGCCACGCTATTTAGTCACGGCAGATTGCTGGCGGCACTGCCATTCCTTATTTACGTGGATTCCCGCATCTGGATGTGTGTTTAATTACACCATCTCACCGCCTCTGTACCAACAGATATTTATTTTAGGGCAGTGGGGAACTAGCATTGTTCCTATGTATTCATCCAAAACAAGGGATACAGAAGTTACTTATAAACTTTGTGGATATTCACTTCCAATACTGCCAAGTATCCAAATCTGAACTTCTGCCATGCTGGGCATATTGTACGATGACTTCAGCCTCTTGGAGTGTAAATCTGTGTTCTGTCGTTAGATGTAAGATTATTTGTTCATATGGACCAAAAAAACTAGGTCTACAAATGCAACTATACAACTGATATCTGTTGTTGCCTCTCATTTCTTCTTTAAATGTTACCTTAATAGATTCGTCTGCCATGTATCTATATGTGGCAGACCCTGTTTATAAAGTTTTTGGATAAAATAACCCATGTAGTTTTGAGCCAATATAACATAAACCGACAAAAACACCACAGAGAATTACTACAATAACACCTGTGAGTAATATGCACTCAAACTCTATTGGTTCATTTAAATTAATATAATCATAGTAAGAATGAATATAAATACTTCCAAAATGATCATATAATGAACTATAAATAGAAAATATAATAACACAACCAACAATAAAAATAACCGTTTCGGTTAATTTTGATTTGGTTGTTTCAGATAATTTCATTTCTAAACACTTTGTTTTTTGTTGAAATGTTCTATCACTTTTTTGGCTGTGGCTAAACCAACATTTTCACCAACAAGTTCTTCTGGAACAGCCAATGCAATATCACGGAGAGATGGCTTTTTCTTGAGAATTGCCCTTGCCTTATCTTCACCAAGTCCCTTGATGGCTAAAAGTGAACGAATTTGCCCACGCATCGGGTCTTGTTTGTTCTCAATATCTGGTAATCCTAACGGATCAACCCTAAAAAGTGGTTCAAGTAACTTTTCCTGTGTGTACTTTATAATTGTGGCAAAGTCCAGAAGAGTATCGACCATTATGAGGGATATTGAACCCTGTTCACCATCCTGAGAATGTTTAAGGAATGTTCCAGCTATGGCTGAAAGTACAGCGTTCCTCTTTTCGCTTGAAAGGTCTGTGACTGAGGAAAGGGAACCTTCTATAATAACGGCAGAGTGCTTGAACTGTGTGGACATCCTGTAAAGCTGTGAGGCTAGGTGTCCTGAGAAGAGAGAAGCTACAAAGTCTTGAGCTTTTTTCCTCTCAACCACATAGTATATCATAACACCATATGTTCCATCTATTTTGATTTGATAACCAACCGACTGAACATCTGTTATTTCTAGCTTAGTGAGTATATATTTGAGATTCATGCTGTCTAGGATTAGAGGTAGATCGGATGGAACTTCCATGTTATCCAGAAATATCAATATTGTTTACCCTCACATAGCCTCTTGGCTAATTCTGCCTCTAACTTTGTGGGTCTGTCTCTTAGCAATATTTCTCTGTCGAATGAATAGACCTGTTCCATTTTTCTATGTATTGGACACCAGATTTTATTCATCTCAGACTCATCTAGCATAACACCCTGAATGATACAACCTTTAGTTGTAATAAACTGACTCACAGGAGTATCACACAACGAATATCGCACAGTTAGTGTTTATGGAATTTATAAAGGTTTCGGTCTATTGAATTCTAAAATACATTTTTTTCTTCTTTCTTTATTTTTTCCATCAGTTTTTTATGCCAATCAGGTTCTATTCCTGTACCATCACAAGCATAACAGTTTATAATAACCCAATCATAAATGTTGTCTACGAGTTTACCCGATCCTTTACAAACAGGGCATTTATTTTTCTCGACTGTTGACATAATATCATACAAGAAATGTGTAGTTAATTTATAAAGGTTTCGGTTACACATTTACTTCTACAAACGTACCCATTTCCACTTTCTTATATATCTTTGGATAGTTACCACCATCATGTATTTCAAATATGTGCCACACAAACATCTCAACTATGATCGTTCCCAGATATACTCTCTCAAAATCAGCATAAGGCATCTGATGTCCTGTTCCAACTATAACTATCTTTCTATGTTGAATGTTTGTCTCTACAGGATCAACCATTACCCACATTTGAATGGAATCAGCTTGCACACCAACATGTAGAATCCTTGCATGTGCTGGTAAGTCAATAATCTGTTCATCTTCCAAACTCAGACCATATTTCCAAATCTTTGACATTTCTATCAAATACATAAAGTATATACCGCTTATATAAAGATTTCGGTTAGTAAAAGTCGGGTGTATTGTCACGACTTGCCATCATTTCATAGCGATCTTCCGTTGCCTTATCAGCAGGGTGATCACACGCACATGCACAGCCCTCAAAACCGTCTGTTACCTCTTTAGGTGTCTTAAAGACATCACATGGTTTACCTGTAATTTTGCAGAAAGGTGTCTTGTTCTTTCCTTTACCCCAGAACCATAGATAGTCTGTCATTCAGGTCAAAATAGATATGTACTATAAAGTATATAAGGTTTGCGGATTTGTAACCATAACGCTTATATATTTGATATGCATTTAACCTTGTGTATGTTTAAAGTATCAAAGAACCCGATTGGCAGTGACGGTCACGATTTTATACCAAGAATGGTAAGTATTTCACCATACTATTTCTATGGTCAATACTCAGAAATGTCCACAGTGGAAGTTTATAAACAAAGAAAGTTCCTTATGGATAGACTCAGTACAACATCAAAAGAAGATGTTGAGGCTGTAAAAGGAGATATATTCATTCTAACCTATATTCTTGGAGAAAGGGTAGTGGATGTTTAAAATGGATAAAACTATTTCAGATATAATTCACAAAGGAGATGCGGCTTTTGTAGTTTGTTATGATTGTGAAAACTGTGATCCAATATCATGTGATTGCAAAGAAGATATTAAATATTATAAATGGGAAAAAGACGCATTTAATATTGACACATTTGTTTGTTCTTCTTTTAAACAAAAGGATAGTTGATGTTTAAATGAGTTATAAACAGGTTTTTATAATAAATCAAAGTCTTGACATGGGTAAAGGCAAAATTGCCGTTCAAACAGCACATGGCGAGATATTCTATATGGTATATCTCAATAAGCCATATTCCAGTGGACACACAGAATTTTGGCAGTGGATGAAGGGTGGCATGATGAAAAAGATTGTTCTCAAAGCACCAGAACAGGAGTTTCTTCAAATAGTAGAAACACTAAATAAAAAAAATATATGGTGTTACGTGGTTAGAGATATGGGTCTAACTCAAGTAAAAGAAGGAAGCCCAACTTGTATTGTTGTCGAACCATTGCTTGAAGAAACAACAGATGAATTGTTTGGTCATTTGAAGTTGCTTTAGTTGGTCAAGATATTAAATGGTGAATAACATGTGGACAGAAGAACAAATAAGTCAAATCGGTATAATGATAATATTGGGTATAGAAATATCATTTTGCTGTGCGTTTTTTGCCAAAAATAAGAAAGATATTTTTTACTTTTCTGTATTGAGTTGGTGTAGTGTTATATTTTTGGGTGTGTTTGCATCAATAGTCTCTTATCCTTATATTGGTTGGCAGTTGATTTTTATAATTTTTCCAATGTTTATAATCATAGATGATTGGTCAAAGTATATACTCTCTGAACCACAGCCTCAAGAGACTTGTGAAGAATAACCTATAGAATTTTGTATTCTCTGTTATCCCTGTATGATGTGCTGGTGGGAAAGGAACTTCAACTATATTCTCTTTCTTACCCATTTTCTTACCGTGTTTTATGATGTTATGAAGCAACTGAATCTGGATAAAGAACCACTCATCTGGATTTTGTGGCACAATATGTGGAATCGTCAAACCACGATAGCAACGTAACCCGCAGGTAGGGTTCTTCTGGGTTATACCTAACATCTCACTCATAAGAGCATTTACCACATCCCTCTGAATTCTAGAACTTTGCTCAATTCCTATTGCAAGATCATAGGTTTCAGGCATTTTTTGAAGTGTGTTATACATAAGTTTAGCTGAGTTTGGATCGTGATCAGCATCCATAGTTATAACATAATCATGGTCTTGACATAGTAATAACCCCTGTGACAAACATTTACCAAACCCACTAGGATTTTCTATATACTTTGCATTATACAACTCTGCGACCTGTTTGGTTGTATCATTTGGAACAGGGGTATTAACTATAACAACATCTACTTGTGGAATTACATTATATAATTCTGGAAATAGTGTCTTTAATCTTTCGGACTCATTCTTTGTAGGAATAACAATGGCTAGAGACATTTAATATATAATAAATGAGAACGGTTATAAATGTTATCATTTAATTAGTGATTTCAAGTATTTCATTGCTGTCTGCTTAGATTTGAAAAATCCATCACCCTTGGGTGCTAACTTTTCTGGAATTGAATTTGGTATATTCTTTGCTTTAAGGACTTCATATCCCCAAGATGTGTGGAATACCCAATAGATATAATCTCCCTTAATTACTTTTGTACTTCTCATTTTATCACCAGACTAAATCCATATCCCAAATAGATTTTTTCTTCTTTATGGGTTTGCTTCTTTTTATTGTTTTATTTCTCTTTAATGGCTCTTTTCTCTTTACCATTTTCAGATCACTAGCAGGATACATACCATCAGCACCTATAAGTATATACCATTTCTTGCCTTTATTATCACAGTCTATAGAATCTATTTTATATCTACCCATACCACGTTTCTTATTGCAAAATTCGACATCATCACCTATATTGTAACGTGACCCATCCCCATGTGCAGACATTTTAACCATCAAAATTCCATTTCTTTTTTGCTACATAGAGACTGTAAGGATCACGCCTTGCATCATCATATCCCTTGGGGCATTTGACTACACGAACTTTGACATTACCCTTTGGTTCTGCACGCTCACGCATAAACTTTGCATGTTGATTAAGTTCTCTCTTTCTTCCTGTTAAAGTGAGATAATATTCTTCACCATCAAATTTCTTAACGGTGGGTCTATTGCGTCTGTAGGTAGCTCCACCTGCTCTAAACTTTGGATTTGGCATATCTATCGGGTAATATTAAGCGTAGAAGTATATAAATGTTATGATAAAAACTACTTACCCCAACTACTAAACAAATAGGCAAAGAAACCAAGCACAGCCATAGCAATAGCATATGCTAGTACATTCTTGAGAACGTCTGGTGAGAATCCTTCGGACTGTATCATACCTATAAATGAGACACCATACAATAACCCAACAACAGCCAATACATCTGCCATAACAGCAACGGCTGAATATACACTATCTGATGTGGTTTGTGTTGGTGCTGATGGGATAAGTGTCCACTGATAGATATAACCAGCATCATCTGGGAACACATTGAGTGTTTGTGTGTTAGGGTCTATTGCCAAACCACCCAAACCATCTTCCTGAAGTGTTGTAGTATTGGTGAGTGTCCAACTAGTCAAATCAATCCTAAAAAGATGTGCTGGACTATCATCATCAACGACATAGAGATTTTTATTATAAATGCCCAATGCATCAAAGTATGATGGTCCACTATTTGAAGTTATATTTCTATATGAATCATACGTAAATGGTGCAAGTGTGAATCTATCTACTGTTTCCAAATCAGAACTTGCACCATATAAATAGGTTCCATCCGATCTCGTGCAGAATATACCACACCAGCCACCAGAGGTGTCTGCCTGTGCCTGACCATTAATCTTGAATGTTGTAAGGTCTACCCTAAAAATAGTTCCGTTTTGAATTACTGCATATAAATTATCATTATCAATTGTAATGCAATTAACCTGTCTACTATTGGCTATTGGAATACTATCAACTACATTTAAGTTTCCCTTATCAACTTTGTAGATAAACCACCAATTACTAGAGTTAACAACACAAGAGTATATATAATTCCCATATCCATCAATATCAATTGGCACAAAATTAGTATTATTATTTATTCCTAAAAGTGTAGTAGGATCGAGTTTATACAAACCATTTGGACTAGAAACGTACAGATTCGAGTCAAATCCAAACAATTGAAAAACCACAGGTGAAAAGGTTACATTCTTTGTTTGTGTGAATGTTATAGGATCAAATATACAAATAACAGCATCCCCGGCACATGCATATACTTTGCCGTTATAATCACACGCAGAATCAATATAAGTAGGTGTATATAATTTTTTTGGTGTTGCAAAGGCAGAAAAAACAGGAAGGATCAAACAAGCGGCAATGAAAATAACCAAAAACATCTTGCTATTTATTTTCATTGTCTCATATTACCTTACTTCATACCCTTCCAACTGTTTTTAATTTCCGCAAGTTCTGTGCGGTGAACTACCTCTTCGTTTCTGATTTCTCTTATCTTCTTTGCCTCAGATACCCTACCGTTAGCAATAAGATGTTTGATGAAAATGTTATAACCACGAATGGCTACAATCTCACCATGATCATTACGTTCCAATTCTGCAAATTCAGATTTAGATGGTTTCATTTTAATCTCCTGCCACAAAATGGACAAACCTTTGGACCGTCTGGAATGATTTTATACACCACATCTCCCTTATGGAGGGTGTGTTTTCCGCATGTCATTCCTCTCTTTAATGTATAGTGGGTTCTTGGAGAAAATTTGTCATAGCTGAATTTATTTGCCATTTTTACCTATACCTCTTCAAATTACTTCTTGCTATTTTCAATTGTTCTTTCCGTTCCTTCAGTTCGGCTTTTGTTATTTTCATATCATTTTTTTGTCTTTCCAACAGTGGCTTTTGCAACTTAGGATTTGGCATTTTCAAAATTCGTTTACGCCTGTCTTTCAGATCAACAATACACTCTTTCAAGAATGTTATTCTGGTTTTATAAGAATCTACCTGATTTTTGTATCTAATCCTATCGTATTCTTTACTAGCTTTCCGTTGTTCATATTCTCGAATATTGGCTGGTGTTCTTACCATCTGTATCATATAATATATTATCTGGTAATATATAAATGTTATGATAAACTAAAAACGGATAGAACATTTCTTATAAGATTAGATGTGCAAATCGTAAAATCACCATCTATAAGTTTTTGTATTACTTCCTCTTTATCCAGCTTATCAACATCCATTTCCATCCAACTAGCTTTAAGCTGGTATGGCATATGTAAATCGTCTGAGGCATAAAAATTAAGCCCCTTGAATTCATCTGTATTATCACATATTTGAAGGATGCCTGAGTTGAATATCTCTAGACCATTAATATCTGGGAAGTTTTTGAGTAATCTATCTATATTGCTTGAGGAAAGGTCGGACAGTCTGGGATGAGAAATCCACTTCACCCTACAAGAATCCCAAACCTCTATCGGTAAACCTGTAGTGTTTGTAGGCTCTAAACCCAAGAGATGTACCATACCAGATGCACTATATTCTATTCCTTTTAAAAGTAGGAATTTCTTTCTAAGTCCCTTGAGATGAAGTGGGTGTGGAATTGTCAGGGTGTCATGGTCTGTTATGGCTATTACTTGGTACTTGGTTGAAAGAAGTTTTAGTAGGTCGTGAATACCCATTTCACCATCACTCATGCAAGTGTGGTTATGTAAACTCAGGGCAACGTGCAATTATATCGCTTTCATATGTAGCTATGTAGTATATAAGTGTTTTGATATTAACTTCTCTTAGTTTTTTTCTTTACTGCAATCTTGCCTTTCCCAACCCATTCCGCATAATATGGAAGTGGTGAGAAATATTCACGTAATCCTTTTCCAGAAATACCATATTTCTTAATGGAACTATCAACTTCATTTACAAAAATACCTGCACGACTCTTACCAGAACCAGCAACAAACAACTGATCAGCTACCTCTGAAAAGTTTTTATTACTTGCTTTACCAACAACGGTAAATTTCACTGTTTTATTTTTACTACCAGCAGGTGGTTTACTAGCGGCATCTTCAGCATACAATAGATTTCTTGTTGTTTTAACTTTAACAGAATATTTCTTATTACCAGTATTTTTTTGTTTAACTACCATTTTTGATCAATATTATATCTATGCCAAGCTATATAAATGTTATGATATTACATAACAGTAGCATGTGGCTTGATGTTCTGCCTTTGTTTCTTTTTCCAATCAGGCAATTCTTCAAGCCTTCTTTTAAGCTGTTTTGATCTCTTATCCTTTTTTGCTTTTGATTTACCCATATTAGTCTATCACCAACCTATGTCTGTTCACATGTACTATAATAAGTATAGTCATCGAGATAAACAATACTACCGAAATTGCTGAGTGTATGGCAATATTCATTTCTTGTAGTTTATCAATTGGATAAAGTTCATATGCCAAAACACATATGGCTGAGATTGTAAAATTAATAATATATATTAAATATTCATTATCAATTGGTATTTTCATTAGAATTATTCACCTTTCCTTGTTCATTTTTATCAAAAACCATTTTGTTTCTGGTCACAAAAAATACAATAAATAGTGATGCTGATATGACTATTAAAATCAGGGCTATACTATGTGCAGAATTAACTATTTCCTGTTGTTTATCAGGTGGGAAAGATATGGCTAGAAAAGCAAGCACAAATGTAAACACTAAAGAAACAAAATATATTATAATTTTACCTGTTGTCGGTGGTGGTGTTGTAATAATATCATTGGTTATCTGTATCTCTCTTCACCTTCTTTTTCCGTATTGCTTTGATTTTTATTGTGTTTTTTGGCGGTGGAATTCTGAATTTTCCACAGTTGATGCAGACGATCTCATTAAGATATGGATATGTAATGTGTGCCCTTGAGCAACAGGGGTTCTTCATTGTTAGTTCTGGTTTAGTCTTTTTGTTTTTGGCAATCTTTGGTTTTCTCTTGATGTTGCGTATAGTTAATCACCTTTGATCGATAAAGAGTGTATGTGATAGAATATAAAGTTTGTGTTACTCAAACAGCAATATTACCAACACTAAACTCATTATAGTGTTTCTTTTTCCATATGATTTTAATTTTCTCTCTTTACCTTTAAACTTTCTACATTTGGATCAATATATCCAAGACGTTTTTCACCCCAACCTCCCTGTACTTCCCCACATTTGATACAGACAAAAACACGGAGAAAACCTTCAAGAACATCATCATCAATACGTTCTCTATTATGTGCCCAAAAGTAACAGGGATGAAGATACGATTTGTAAGCATTAAAAGTTGGAAAACGTGCTTTTACTTGTAATATGCGTTTATCATAATCATCTATACTTTTTTGAAGTAACTCACGTTCCATTTTGGTTTTACACATTTCATCTTTCACACATATTGCTATTATATAAAAATATAGAGGTTATATTTAAGTGTTATGGTATGTGGTTTTAGAATCCACAAGGCTTATAAGTAAGTTAATTTATACTACATATCTAGTGAAATGAATGAGAACAACAAAAATCGTACTAATCAGCATAGGACTACTTGCAACTGTAGCTCTTGTTGCATATCTCGGATTCAACTTTGGTAAGACTCAGGGATATAACACAGGCTACACTATAGGCAATGACCTTGGGTATGCAAAGGGTGTTCCTGTTGGATATACATCTGGTTACGCAAATGGAACACAAATCGGCTATACCAACGGATATTCCATTGGTAACACGGCTGGTTATGGCATAGGATACACGGCAGGTAACACAGACGGCTATACTACAGGCTATCAGACAGGAAATCAGATAGGAGAAACTACTGGATATGCTAGTGGTTTGGTTGTCGGGAATCAAACAGGCTATGGCTTGGGTGAGAAAACAGGTTATACAATAGGATACCAAAAGGGATGGACTACCACAGGATTTAATATCAAAGACCCAACCTACCAAGAAATGCTTACATTCATAAGGAATGACAAGACAGACCAAAAAAACTACATAGATGGAAGCTACGTCTGCCACGACTTCACAATTGATGTGAAAAGAAACGCCTTCAATGCTGGATACAGATGTTTCTTTGTATATATCGAAATGGGTAAATACACGGTTGATCCTTCTGCACATGCCTTAGTTGCATTTAATACCACAGACAGGGGAATTGTATATATTGAACCACAAACCGATATGATAATGAACGTAAAAGTTGGTCAACCATACTGGGATAGGACTGTCTATCTAGCACCCTCTTATGATGATACAGTAACTAAAATAGAATTAGTTCCATAGGCTGTTTATTTAAAAACCACTTGTTTACGTTCTAACATCGGTGACATCACATTAATCACGAACTGATCTGGAATTCTGGTCAAAAACCAATGACACTCTTTTAGTCTTATTTCTCGAATCAGGTCTTTATCCATTTGTTCAATTTTTGTGTAATGATAGTAACCATCTATTTCAATATCCCATTGTGATTTTGGGAAACAGAAATCCATCTCCATTGATTGACCCCCATCAATGTTCCACACACAATTTCTGTAGAAATCACCAGTACCAAGGTCTGGTCTGGATATTACATGACCTTTATAAACGTTGACCTTATGTGACTTTCCCATCTTGAACTTACAGACTTTAGTTAGAATTTTGGTGAATAATTTCTCACCAAGTGGTTGATGTCTGCCTGTCATATCTATGTATAATAAATAAAAAGTATATTAATGTTACTTTTATTGTGCCATCTTTCTCCAATCTCTGGTTAGAGGTGCATACTTTTTATTGTATTCATCTGGATCGTCTAGCTTGACCTTCAGGACACCCCTGATCCACAACGGAGGTAGTATGTCCCTGAGTGTGAGGACATACAAAATATAGAGATACAGAGGTAGTATTTAAGGATTGTGGTATTAAAAAAATTAAAACTTAATTTTTAGTAAATTATTTACAAAGACATCAAGTTGCATTTGTCGAGCTTCCCAATAGGATTCGATATGAGAATCTTCTTTTCTTCTATTTATAACTTCGTTCATAACCGTAGCAACTTCTGTAAGAACTGTATTCCATACACCTGTTGCTTGTTCTTTATCAATTTTTCTTTTAAGTTGGGAGTTTGATCCTATCGTTATGGTTGGATTATCTATATCTAACGATGAAAGGAAATCTTCAGTATCGTCATACTTTAAAAGTATACTTCTTTGTTTGGGTGTTGGAATGGTTTCATCCCAAGTATAACCACAAACACCACAAGTATAATGAATGGTAAGTTCAGAACGTACAAAATCAATCTTATCATTATATGGTTGTGGACAGTTGGGATTTTTACACTTCATCTTGGGTCTTACTGTTGTGTTAATCGGTGAATATGTAAGGTGTGTATAGTCTGCCTTACAGTGTTCACACGCCATAGTTTTTTTCTCTTCCTCAGTTGGTTCTTTGAATGGGAAGAAAGTGTATGGATCGTTTATATCATCTTTGCAGATGTCACAAATAAATCTAAATTTCTTGGGTTCTGGGTTTGTACCATTTCCGACACCTGTAGATAATATATTCAAAGTATCTTGCCCAATCTTCAAGAGATCATCACCCTCAACATCTATCGGTCCGTTACCACCAAAAAATTCGTTCATACACTCTATACATAGTTCCGAGAATTCCTTAGCCAAGTTTTTGGTTGTATCAAGTATTTTTGCCGATCCAGCAGTGTTGTTGAGAAAGTCATAAGAAATGCGTAGGTTATATGGTGCTTTACATTTGGTCTTTCTGCTTTCGGTTAGTGCAAATCCACAAGAATATATACCTATCTTATTCTTATTTCCAGCCTCTGCTGTAACGAAAATATCTGGTGTGGATAACTCGCTTTTTATATACTTTCCGGGCATTTCCTCACGCAGTGTTACTGCTGTTTCCTTTCCCCAATTCATTATTCTATTACGGAAACTTGATGGCACATATTCACACTGTATGTTTGTCATCTGTATTGGTGTTTGTTGTAAATTACCATTGCTGTTATATACTTTGAGTTTGCCTAACTCGATTGCCATATCACTATGTTCTAAGATTGTTTTTATTGCTTTTTGTTCTGACATAAATGGTAGATAGAATATAAATGCCGCCATATTGTTTTTCAGACTAAGTTCAACTATCCTTAAATACTTAGGGCTTTGGGGTGGTAAAGAATCAAACCTATCCCAATATAAAATAGCCTCTTCCTTGCTATGGTTTAAATCTGCTTGACAATAACCATATGTAAGTTTGCCATTTTCATCTCTTGATAGAACTTGTATCATATTGTCTTTTGTTGATCCAAGTGCTGGTAAACGACCACCACGACCATATCCATTTCTACCATCCTTTGGGGCATTACTACCATAGATGTCTTGAATGTAAAGTTTCATATTCTCATTAGGAATTTTAAAATTCTGAAATATTACTGTGCGTTTTTGAATTATCACAATTTGTGCTGAAGGTATAATACCAGATAGGTAATACTCTGGTGGGCAATACTCTGGTATATTCTCTATAGCCTGAGTCAGTGCCTGTTCTGGTTGACCTATGTGTTCTGTTACATCCATATAGAACTGCCGTTTCTTATGAGCATACATTTCTTGTCTTGTCATGCACATTCCTCCCTCAAGAACCTGAATAATTCCTGCCTACCTCTAATTAGTGTCCAAGCAGATAGTAATTCTGCTGTGGTAGATAGACCGTACCTTGCGACACACATAGATGTCACTTTACTTTTTGGTCTACCTTCGTGTGTTTTCCAATATGTCTCTGTTTCGTCTTTCCAATCTTTTAAAAATTTCTGATATTTTTCTTCATTTGCATCATATGTATCTGCCCTGAACACCCAATCATTATGATAATCTGCCTTGATATAAGAGTGTATCAACAACTTCCAAACAGATAACATCTTAGCTGTACAACCAACTTTCTCAGCAACTTGTTTGGTGCTTAAACCTTCATTATAAGCATCAACAATCTGCTTTATCAGTTGATCACTTGGTATTGTTTTTGCTTCAAATTTAGACATCATTATTGCACCTTCGGTAACTTTTCAGCATCAATAATAAGCTGATAAAGTAATTCAACATCCTTTCTAGCCATACCCTTTTCATAACTAAAAACGGCTATGGCTGTAGCATCCGACTTACCGTTCTTACGGTAACGAAGAACCATGCTTCGTAGAGCATGTAATATCTTCTTTGTTTCTTTTTCATTCATTTTTGATTTCTCCACACACTAAAGAAACATTGGGAGTATTTAAGCGTTTCGGTATGTTTAATATGGTTTAGTAATACATATCTTTGTTTTACAATATTACATGTAGTTACACCATATAATTTCTTATAATGGTTACTTACTTAAAAAACAACATATGGCATTTCCTTTTTTATTCTTTCTTGTGCCATATTACAATATTCTTCATTTATTTCCATTCCTATATAATTTCTTCCTGTTCTTATTGAAGCAATAGCTGTAGTTCCACTACCAATACAATTATCCAAAACAACATCACCCAAGTTAGTATATGTATTAATTAAATATTCAAATAGATATACTGGTTTCTGCGTTGGATGTCCATCTTCCACTCTGGAATTTGAAAATTCTATTGTTGATATTGGATGTAATTTACCTTCGTTGTCTGTAGTATTTTCACTTTGTTTGCCATAACCTTCTCCTTTGAATGTAATTTTTCTCGTAATTTTATATGGTTTGCCATCTCTATACCACTGATTATACGTTGGCTGATTTTTGTAAAACACAAGAATGTGTTCGTGTGATCTAAGTGGTTGTATATTTGCGTTTAAATTATTTGAAGGTGTTGTTTTTAACCAAATCCAATCATATTTAAATAATTTTAGTTGAGACATTACAAGCATAGACACAAATGGTTGTACGGCTGTTAGCACAATTGCACCATTATCCTTGATTACTCTGAGATATTCTTTCCACAATGGTTCGAGTGGAATAATTGTATCCCACTTATTTTCAGATACACCATAAGGTAAATCTGCTAATATCATATCAATAGATTCATCTTCAACTTGTGGCAGTAATTTAAGACAATCACCAAGAAGTATAGTATTTAAAATTTTTTTGTTCTTAACCAAACCGACCAAATCACAAATAAGACATGATTATCTTATTTAAACCTTTTGATCAGAGGTATTTATTCTCTCTCAGGTAATCGAAATTTCTCAGCATATATACCTTCTTTTTTAGCTCTGGAAAGCCTGTCTCGTTCTCTTTCAAATTCAACTCTGCCTTTTTTAGTTCATCTTTAGCTATTTGTAGATGCTCAACATACCAAGATTTGCGTGTAGCGTATGCTCTTGCGTAGAACGGGTCTGTCTCGATTTTTTGTAACATGCCTGAAAAATCCTCTATTTCGGATTTCTTTTCATTGACTTCTTGGGTGTAATCCTCAATATTCTCCATAGCGATTTCCCATTTGATTATAAGTTCTTCATTTGCATCATATGCCTTTGTCGGTATCCAACCCTTCTTGAGATATTTCTTTAAAGTTACATCCCAGATGCTTGTGCAGATAATAGCCATTTCTACATCACCAGTTTTTAATTCTGTCAGGCTAATAGGCTTCAATGGATCGGCTTTGAATAATGCTTTAAGTTCTTCCTTGGCTTTCTCATCGAGTGGCATTTTATATCACATATCTCTGTACAGATGTTGCTTATAAGTGTTGTGGATTAAATAAATTTAAATGAATAAAACACTAATTTAACCAATCTTTAAACTTACTTCTTATAGAAGCTATATAGGTTTCCTCATGTCCATATTCTATTATTTCAATATCAAATTCATTACTACTCCAAGATGTTAATTGCAACCAAAATACTCTTGCGTAATTTGAATTCTTTACAGAATATCCATTATTTAAGTTTATTATAACATTTATTTCTGGGTAATTTGGTAAATATTTATCTTCACCAAGAATCATTGTTCCCCAAGACATATCATAAAAATTTTTTATAATTTTTGGTAAATATGGTTCTATTACACCTATTTCTTTTTTAAACCATTCTATTAAGTCTCTGTCATTAGTTTCCCATTTAAATTCCAATTGTTTCATTTTATTACCTTCTTTTCATTTTTAAATTTTTCCTGTGAATACACCTGAAAGTCACAAGCATCTTTAAATTCAGCACGTTCTTTTTTCCACATATCAAAATTATTTCTGTTTTCTCTATTTTCTAACATCTCTCTTTTGAAATGTAAAGTATGCTTATTAAACCAAACCATCCATTCTGCTATATCTTTAACCCCTTCAGGATCATAGGTTTGAATAATAAAAGTATCCTTTTTTCTTTCAAAATTCCACTTACCATTTTCAAATGTGTAGATGGTATTATCAAACGGAAATTTAATATTTCCAAGAAAAGACCATGTAATTGTATAAGGATCGATTTCTATTTTCAAAAAAGGTTTTTTGTCCATTTTATGCACTGATATTTAAGAATATTAAACATATATAAATCTTTGTATTTATAAATCTAATTTTAAGCACCTGTCACGAAGTATAGATTGTTGAGGCTACGAGTGAGAGCAACAAATTTGCAGTTTTCTTCCTCACGAATTGCCCATGCGTTTCCAGACTTTAGAGCTAGTGGGTGTGGCATCAGGTCATATCTGATGATGAATATGTTCTTTGCCTCAAGTCCCTTGGCTCTGTGGGTGGTTGAGAAGATTACACCTTCCGCAACGTCTGAGAAGATGGTGTTGATTTTTACAATTATCTCATCGAGTGTATCACACTCTTCTGCAAGAACCATGATTGTTTCATATTTATCGTCAAGTGCTTGTGCAAGTCTTTCCTTGCCCTGATCCATCAATCTTTGTCGTTGTTTCTGGTAGTAGGCTGAGAATAGTGAGAAGAATTCATTTAACTCCATGTCCCTGTCCTTGGTGATCTTTTTGATTAAGTTCTCCAACTCTTCACCGATGGACTTGCCAACTATAACAGCCTTGATCCCCCTTCTAATTAGAGCAAACGCAGGATTGATCAAAGGCGAATTTGTTCTGCATAATATCATATCATTAGGTCTTACAATCTTCCAGAATTCTGTGTAAGTGATGTCCTGAACTTTGCCTTCTGGTGCTGTTGGAGATGCTTCGTGGACTATGTTCGGGAAGGTCTTGTTCACAAGTTCTACAACTGCTCTTGGGTTCCTGTAGGAGATTGAGAGAGGTAATTCAATTGCGTTTAGCTCTTTCGAGAGAATATCCATTGCATCAATACCTGCTCCCCTGAAGCCATAGATGGCTTGGTTCCTATCACCAATTACTATTGTGCAACCGTTGGGCTTTGTGATTGCTAGAACCATTTGAACCTGTGCTTTGTTCAAATCTTGGCACTCATCGACCAGAACATAGTCGTAAGTCTGGAAGTGCATATTGAGCAGGGTTGGGAACCAGATCATATCATCGAAGTCCACTACGGACATATCTGCAAGACAACCGTTCAGAACGTTTCGTGCTAGTTGGAAGATTCTCTGGGCACTCCCGTTCATCTCAAGGCTGTACCTTTCACAGAGGGATACAAGTTCCTCATCTGAGTTGTAGTCGGTGAGTGTGTTCTTGACGATTGATACCAGCTTGAGTACTGGTGAGAATAAGTCCCTCTCTTCCTTGAGGATGTATTGCTTGAGGATGTTTGATGCCTTACTGGTGTCCACATTGACCCTGCCCCCATTCCTCTGAATTGTGCTAAGTCCTAGAGAGTGGAAGGTTACAGCATAACCGTTAGATGCACCAGCAAGTTTGGTTTTTGCCTCTTCTTGATTCCTCTTGTTGAATACTAGGTAAATCCAGTTCTTGCCCTTTGGCATGTAGTCCTTGATGAAAACTTGAATGGTCTTGGTTTTGCCACTTCCAGCAGTTGCGTTTACAACGATGTTTCGAGTGCCCTTCGTACCAGCTTCAAAGATCGCCTTCTGGTACTTGCTTGGCTCAAAGGTCTTTACGGTTGTACTCATGTTATCCACGTTTATTTATAGTAGATAACTTGTATTTAAGGGTTGTGGATTTTAACGGTCTAAGGTTACGTTTCTATATGGTATTCGTGGTTGTTTTCCACTCATCAACTCTTCTAAAGTAATGATTTGGAATCTGGGTATTGGTTCTTCTGTTCCAAAACCATATTCTAATTCGCTAGGTTCCTTAGCAAACCCCATCGTTGATGCCTCTGTTCTCATACCAGCCGTTGTTTCTTCGAGAGTGATGAATATTCCAACATAGGCGTTTTCCTTTGTTATTGTATGGGCAAAATCTCTAATCATTCCTGTATTTATAGCACCACCCTTAACTTGAACAATTACTGTGTTAGTTTCTTTACCATTCTCATCGTAAATATATCTTACACCATCTACACCCTTATCTGGTCTACGTGGTCTAGCACCGACCATACTCAGTGCCCAATACTCGAATTGTGTTTTATTCTGACTTGCTAAAAATTTAGCACTTTCTAAATCTTCAGGCATACCTTTTATATCAATCTTTAAATCTGGGTATCTCTGTTTCATTCTGTTTATAATTACATTTATAGATAAATAGGTTATATCAATACCAATCCACTTTCTTTTAAGTTTCTGAGAAGCATCCACAGCAGTACCACAACCACAGAAAGGATCGAGAACTATATCACCTTCGTTAGAGGATGCTAATATTATTCTCTCTAATAATTTTATTGGTTTTTGTGTTGGATAACCAACCCTTTCCTTTCGTGAGATTTGACCACCCGAAGGAATATCATTCCACCAATCTTCGGGAATTTTTCCACTTGTATATTCTCCAATATCTTTACCCTTGAACTTAATGCCTCTCTTTTTTGTTTCGGAATAATTGCGTCTAGATAATGTAGCATCATCGTATGGAACACGTATTGCATCTACGTTAAATATGAAATTATCTGTTTTAGAGTATCGTAATATTATATCATGTTTTCTTGGGAAACCACTCTTAGTTGCCGATGGTCCTGTATAACACCACACAATTTCATTTCTAAAATTACCTAATTTAAATACAGTATCCATTAAGAGTTTTAGATAATGACTAGCAGTAGAATCACAGTGAAGGTATATTGATCCTGTGTTTTTCAAAATACGGTGAAATTCCAACAATCTAACAGCCATCATAACTAAATAGGCACACATATCATTTGTTCCTAACAGATCATGTAATGCTTTAATCAATTGTGTTACTTCTTGTGGAACTATAGGATTTTCAATTAAATAACGGTAATTTTTCTCAGCTTCTGCATCCCAATGCCATGTGTCTGTGAAAGCCTGTATTTGTGATTGAGACTTCTCACCAGATGGTTCTTTATATAATATATTATAGTTTGCCTTAGAGTTGAATGGTGGGTCTAAATAGATTAGATCAACTGACTCATCCTTTATGTGTTTTCGCATTACTTCTAGGTTATCGCCATACCAGAGTGTATTATTTTTTGTTTCCATTTCTTTCACACTATTTTATAGTACATAACTTACATATAAAGGTTGTGGATTAGCTGTGTATTACGATCTCAATGGGAAAGTTGGGTGGGGGGTTAAGAATTTTAATTATAAAAAGTATTAAAAAGATAGAACTGTCCATTGTGAATAATCGTCTTTTTTATACATATATTCAGGTTTTGTATATACCTTCCAACAGTCTTGTTCCTTCAGATGTATAACTATTCCACCTGTAATATCTACACCATTTTTGCGTTGTTCAAGAATATATCTTTGGAGAGCATTAGATCGTGGTCCTGCCTCAGAAACTTTGGCTGTATTACCATCTTTTGTATCATAGATATATTTCTTACCATTAATATAATGACCAAGAAAATCTGGGAAAAAAGATTTTTCTATGCCATCAATATCTGTATATGGTACGGAAAACCACTGTTCACCATCATCACCGTTTTTTACGGTATCAAGTACATCTTCTGATCTTGACAAACATTTCCTAAAAGCTGTCTCGATTTTGCTACTCTTTTTCATGTAAGACGGTTGTAGTATTGATTTTGGTTCATATATTTCTTCATATAATGGACTGTACCAAACCTTCTCAGGAACTTCAAAATTTGCTGGTACAGATGTTATTTTTCCATTACTACTTATATAGCTTTCGTCAAATCGTTGTACAGCTAAGTTTAGTGCATCCTTCATTATTTGTTTGTTTTCTTCACACATAACAATAGTAGGAACACGACTATCAAGCAAGGCAAATTCAAAGCCTTTGTGGAAAAATCTATATATTGTCGTTTTCATAATTTTCAATGAATCACACTGTGCATTTTTATCAAGGCATCCACTCAAAAAACTATCAAATTCAGCATTTACATCTACTGGACTTAAAACATATTCTAATGTATCCTTAGATTCTATTTCAGCAGGTTCATCAATATTCTTGATGAATACATTTCGCATTATTCTTGATGTTACATTTATAGGCGTTGTTGTCAATTTACTTACCAAATCTCTTTCGATAGCAACCTGATCAAAAATATCTGTGAAAAGTCCTCTGAGCTTTTTCCCTTCTCTGTGTCTGCGTAGAAACGTTACAGGTAGATTGAAATTATTGTAATCTTTATTCCTTGTCGCAAATTGTGTTACTATCATCTTTTTAGCAATATCATCAGCAAGACGCATACTCCCTATATTTGTATATACAAAACCATTATCCAATAACATATTATCATAGTGTCTAGCTTCGAGTGTTCTCAAAATGCGACCCAAGGTTTGGCTATTAAACTGAATGTCCTTTGAATCTCTGAATGGTATGAGAATAGATGCTCTGCGACAATTCCAACCCACTGTCGGTGCAATTTTACAGATTAATACTTCAACCTTGCTATTAAAATCTTCAATATCTTCTAAATTATTATGATCATTTGAGAGCCAAACAGCTAACTTTCCATTTTCTACGGTTATTTCGTGTTTATCCAGAATAGTTTTTATTTCTTCTAGCTTGTACTTGGAATACTTACCATCATTGGGAAGTTGTATGATACATAATATTGTTATTTGTATACCCATCTTTATTGCTTCCATTTGTACACTAAGACGTTGTTGTAAGGCAAGGTTTATTATCATCTCTGTTGTGCAAAGTGTTCTATCTATATTGTCAAGATTATAATTAACTATTATATTCTTCTTAATTAGACCATCGGATTTTGCATCCTCTATTAAATATTCAACGGTTGTTTCGCCACGATCATCATCGGGTGTCGCAGATACCCTCATAGTTACTTTGGGATCAATGGCACGTATTAGTTTCATTGAGTTTTTTGTACTTGCAAACAAATGACTTTCATCAATAATAAGAATTATGTCATTACTAGAGTGTTTTGTATTCTCTATAATAGATGTAAAGTCCTTACCATCTTCTCTATATCTCATAAGAATGTTCCTTTGATCTTTTCTATTGAGTTTTTCCCAATTTATTACCAATATTTGATTTGGTTTTATTATGGGTTCAACAAAGTCATTTGGATAGATTTTCACGGTTATCGATGTACCTTCAAAACATTTTTTGAGTTCTTTCATACTCTGTTCAGGTAATTCTCTGAGTGATATCCAGACTGTAGGTGAAAGCATCTTAGTACATCTTTGTACACCATATAATCCATAACCAGACATAGGTGTTTTTCCACCACCTGTTGGTCCTTTAAATGTAAATATACTCCCTTCAGAACGTTTTAGTCTAGCAACGATTTCCTCAGATATTCTTGTAATTATCTTAGCTTGATTCGGCTTTGGAATCATACAAACTTCCCCCTGTTCTTACAAGGTATTTCTATTATATATTTGTCCATAATGACAAGATAATCATTTTTTCTGCCTCCCTCAACGGTGACGATGTACTTACCGTTACACTGAAGGAAAATCTGCCTCTCCTTTTCAAAATTCTTGTTTCTAATCATTTGTATCGCATCCATAGGAGGCGAACTTGCTTATAAACTTTTTGGATTTAATACTGGGGTTGGCTGTGAAATTGGTGTTACTAAGTCTGCAACAGAAGCGAAATTTTCATCGAATTTTTCATTATCAAACCCGAATACATATACTATCATATTTTTGTTGATGTTTTTTATCTCAGTACATAATGATTCAACCTCACCATAAGGACTGTATGAAATAGCCATATATTTACCCAAACTGTTTATAAATATCGTATAATTTGTATCTTTTTTGAATTCATAAAAATCTTCTTTGAAACATAATGTATCGGGTATTTTTTCATATAATTTCCATTTATTTGTATCTGTCTTTTCCATACTTTCTAAAGAAATATTATAATATCTTAAATTTCCACCCAGACCTGTAACAACATCACCATTAATATCTGTATAGCCATTAATTGCTTTTTGAATTCTGGGATAACATACATCAGTACATACATCCATTCTGTTATGTGTACAAAGAACAAATCTTCTATTACCACCATCAGAATTATTCAATTTAAGTGTTGCATGTCCAACAACACCATCGTTAGCATAGATACTTAGAATATCTGAATCTTTTTCAGTAAATATTGATAATAGATGCTCTATAAGTTCAACAGGTATTGGATAATCAAATACTTTTTCACCAAACATCTTTTTTAGTTGCTTCGTTGCCTGTGTTGTTGAATGTCCATTGATTATACTATCTAATGATTTTGTTCTTACATACTTCATACCATCAACATATGTTTCACCTTCATCATTTGCATATAGATATTGCTTTACATAGATTCTACATTCATTCTTAATTTTTTTTGGTAGAATCATATGTTTTTTATCACGATCAATATATGTACTTTCTATAAATCTCCATCCTTTATTACGTGGATACACTATAGTTCCATCTATTAGTGTTATAGGATATTTATAACCTTTACCTATCCCACTAGGATCGAGTTCAACTAGTTGATATGGTCCTCTTTCATTTACATAATCATCCACTTCTGTATATTGTGCTATATCCTCTTCGGTGAGTTTTTCTTTATTAACTTCTGCGGATCGTTTACTAGTAGCATAACACAAAATTGGTCGCTGTTTGTTTGGGAAAAGGTTACTATCAGAACTTCCACCACCTTCATTATTAGCCCAAGTAAATTCGGTTACCCAATTTTCTCTTCCAAATATTTCATTACAGAGATCACCAAGATCATAATGATATTCATTGCCAATGTGCATAATTGCAACACCATCTTCAGTCAATAATTTTTTAACAAGAAATAAAATATTTCTCGAAGAACATCTAAATTTAGATGTTCTATATGGGTCTTTAGAATCGACAAATAAATCATTAAAGAACAGATCAGACCTTTTACTATCCTTATCAAATTTTCCTATATTGAATGGAAAGTCGATGTGTATAACTTTAAACCTCATACCCAAGTTGAAAAGTGCTAAAAGAGCAGGATATATACCTGATTCAATAATGGTATTCGACAATCTTAGTGTGTCTTTAACAATTCGCCTACTCTTATCTTCTACAAGAATTGGAATTTCTGACTTACATTGTTCAACAATGTTTTCCTTTATTTCACAATCCTTGTTTAATACCATTGGCTTCAACGATTACTCAAAGCCGAAGTTATATTTAAGTGTTTTGTTTTTATATCACGGAAATGTAACATCTTCCTTATCTATACTGTTCATCAATTTTATATTACATATACGTTTTATTGCAATATTATAATAATCAGTATTTAATTCACAACCTATAAATTTTCTATTTTCTAGACTTGAGGCTATCGCTGTTGTTCCACTACCCAAGAACGGGTCAAAAACAACATCATTTTCCTTACTAAACATTCTAATTAATGTTTTATAAGATTCTACATCTTTTGGATTCGGGTATTTCCAACCTTCGTTTTTAGATGTTTTCATAGGAAATTCAATTACATCTCTATATCTTGTAATAATTGGTGTTGGTGTGCCATCTTCTCTATTTGTACAGTACCATAATATTGTTCTGAAGTGGTTCCAACCAGCAAAACTTCTGTGACCCATTTGATTATTACAATATAGGATTATGGGTTGACGATAAGTAAAATATTTTGAAATTTCTTTATGAAAATCAAACATTGTTTGGAAACTAAGATCAAATAAAAGATGCCTACCAACCCTCATTATTCTTTTAAAATCTGGTAACAACTTTACTACTAATTCTAAACCATTCCCAATTTCATATTCCTTTTTTGCAACATCCCAAGGTGGATCGGTTAAAATTAAGTCTACTGAATCTTCTTTTATAGTCTTAATAAAATCTAAGCAATCCATATTTTTAATGTTTGTATTTGAATCTTCTTTAGAGATAAAATTGACCATACATAAGACCAATTAAATGTCTTAATAAACCTTTCTGTTTTATAATGTGTAGTTAAGTGAAAGAAGGAAGTTTATAGGGTTTGCGAATTTTAATGTCTTAAAATCAGTAATGGATGATTTTCAATATATTCACAAAATGCTGTTATATATTCTATTTCTTTTAACTCATTATCCAAATCCAACTCCCCCCTCTCTTCCAGAATCAGCTTTACAGCATATAGCTCTACATCATCGTTACCATTACAACCATAACAATAGTGGTTCCACAACTGCTGTTTATGAATTTCCTTTAGTTCTTCTGTTGTTTTTGGATCATAATTTTTCCTCTGATGTTCAAACGAATCGACTATGTACTGCCTACACATATTAATCTCTTCATCTATGAGTGTTTCTTTTATCATTTTTATCTGCCATATAACAATACTCGGTTATATTTAAGACTTATGAAGTTCTGTTGAGTGAAAGCAATGAGTTTATATACTCTTTTCCCTCTACGCTTCCGAACTTTGGTATCTCCCAATCGTCTTTAATATCTCGTCTTTCGGCTAAGACATATTCATTCGTAATCGGATTGAAACCACGTTTCAAATATGTCATTGTATAGAGTATAATACCATTCTGTTGCCACTTGGGGGCTTTATCTAAATCGAAATCTTTGGACAAGCATAATTCTCTGAGAGCCTTACCATTCAGACCTTTGAGTGTTTTTGCTGTTTTAGAAGGTGTTAAATCATCTAATTTTATTAACAATTGTTCAGCCCAACCATTCAGGAAGTTTCGTCCACATTCTGCTTGCCGCCAAAGTAGGTATTTAATGACATCGGCAAAATCTGGAACGGGGATTATTCGACAATCAAAACACGCTGTAGAATCGGGTGTTGAGAATATAGATGTAAAGAAACTTGGTAGGAGAGAATCTATTTTTTCTAACCTATTGAACATCGGGGGTTTTGAGAAATAGAAACTAATCTCGTCTGAAAATAAATAAGCAAATGTTGGTTTGAAAACTTCTATGGTTTTTGATGAAGCGTTCATAAGTCTCTGTGTAAGGCGTATGTCATATGGTTTGAAAAAATTCATTTTCTTTGTGAAGGTGTGAAATGCCCAACCGTCTATTCTAGCAAAGAATGGTTGGTTTATTTGAATGGTACTGTATATTTCTTTTTGTTTCTCTTTATAGAATTGTTCCTCAAATTTCTTCTGTGATTTACTCATTGTTGGATACTTCCTTGTTACCAGATCGGCTATAACTTCTATATAAGGCTTGCGGATTTAGATTCAAAAATATTTATGATGTGGTGCGGTCTTATGATTTACTAAATATAGTGCTATTTCACGTGGTGTGTATGAACAAATTAAACCATGTAAAACATCATAGTAAATTCCATATATCGGTGTTTCAGATAAAAATGCAAATGTTTCAAGTACATCCTCTAAAATCAGATGAAGTTTAAAAGACATACAATCTGGGTAAAAATGTTTTATTGTTTCTATTGAGTTACGAGTATAGTTTATACCATCAATACTAAAACGTGATGTATATTTGGATTTTATAAAAGAACATTTAGTTTTAATATTCATTTTTATTTACATCTTTTATTATTTCTATAAACCCAATCTTTTGTATATTTTTAGCTCTCTCGTTACGAAGTAAGCATAAATCGGTGCAAATACCATACAAATAACATTCATAGAGATTATCATAGATATAAACAGATTTCTAAGGAAAGGAGTAATTGCATATATATTTGTACCAATTGTGGCAAGAGAAGAACCATTATAAAATACATATACAAATGCAGAAACTAAAAAAAGACCAAAAAAGAGTAAGGGATATGATGCAATTACAAAATATAATCTAGCATTTTTCATTATTGATATTATTGCACTATAAACCAACCATCCAATAAGAGCAATACTTATAATGACAACAACACCTGCACTTAACATTGATGTGTTTTTTACAGTAGTATTAGTAGTACTAGATATAACAACATTTTTCATTGCCACCAACATTAAATTGATTTCTCCATCTACACTAAACGACATTCTTATATAGGTGTTGTAGAGGTCTGGTATCTCCATAGCCAACGAAAAGAAATATAATAAATAATTATATGGTTTGGTAACAATACCAAGAAAAACACCTATAGCAAACAATCTAAAAGGAACGTTTATTGAAGGTATACTAATCTCTGTACCTATGAAATAGAAGGCAAGAGCTATAGAGAGCATTGTGAGGTTTCGTGTAGTTATTTTAGTTTGCATATATCATTTTTCCTCTAATAAATTTTTCTTTATTTGATATAGCTTCAGAAACCCACTCTTCCAAATTATCCAGTTCTGAGCTTGTTATAATAATAAGTTTATATCCTTGTTCAAGATATGTTCTATTTCGTTCATCATCAAGTTCTCGTATGTTCTTTGGAACCCAAGGTAGTTTAGGATTGTGCCCACCAGCACCATCATATTCAATAATTATAGGAAGTGACTCGTGAATAAAGTCAGGATTATGATCACCTATATGAATTGCCTTATTTCCACAAAATCTAAATCCATATTTTTGAATTGCACCCAAAATATACTTCTCTTCTTTATTTGGTTGCTTATACATTAGTGATAATTTATGATACTTCTCTTCCGGAGTCATAGCATCCCATCGTGCTTGTGTCGCTATTGCAATTTTCATAACACTTGAATTAGTATATTTTGTATCTCCCTTATTCCAACCAACTTTTCCTTTCATACCATTGTTAATTCTTATTTCATGTAACTTTTCCTTAGACATAAGACTACACTTATGCTTACCTAGCTGTGTTTTACTAATCTTGCCTTTAGTTTCTTCTGATATAACTCTACCCATTCTAGCACGTGATAGTTCTTCCTTATATTTTTTACCTTTTTCTTCACCAAATATTTCTTCGTATGTTTTACCCTTTCTAAAAATAGAACTTTTCTCTTTTAACTCTAATGCCTTTTTCTCACCATACATTTCTTCAAGCGTCTTGCCACCCCTTACTCTAATACAAGTTTCTGAATGTATCTTCTTTAGTCTTTCAATCGTATCCTCATCGTATCCTTTCTCTTTATATGTCTTTCCCAACTGCCATTTTGAGTAGGTATTTTTTAGTTCCTTTGAAACCAAAATTTCATTGGGAAAAATCTTTAAATAGTCTAATCTACTATAAATGTTTAATCCTAGTGAATGTTGTACTTTCTGACAAGATGGTGATTTGAAATGATCACTTCGTAAAATTCTGAGATGTTTACCACAAATCTTACATTTAATCAAATACAAATACTGTGCCACCTAACAGCTTCCGTAAACCATCGTGGGAAAAATTTAATATTTTGATAAAATAAATCTGTAAATTTTGAATCTAAAACAAACGTTTCCCCAAAATCTGTTTCACTCCTACAGACTCTACCATACGTTTGGATCAAGTTTTGACATGCTTGGTATTCATACCAGCCACTGTCAATTTCTGTCCTCTTTTTGACCTGTGGATCACCAAGATAGGGATAGGGGATTTTGGTAATTATCTGCCATCGGGCTAGATCATCATGCAAGTCTACACCAAGACGCATTGAGGGAGTAACCATTATTGATGGTGCTTTTGATTCAAAGAAGTGCTGGAACACAATATCACGTTTTTCTTCATCATTATCTACGTTGGAGTGCATTATATTTTTGTATCTGGAATTATTTAAAATATACCTTGCTATGTCGTTTGTATGCGAGTGAATAACGCCCTTGTCCTTTATGAGATTCGGCAAGAGTTCCCAATCTATGTAATTCAGCATCTTTGGGAGATATTCTTCCATAGTCTTGGCGGTTGCTTTGCCTTGCGATCTAACGTATAGTGGTCTATTCTGAACGGGGAAGTTACTGCTATTCACTCTGAGGAATTTAACCTCTTCATCTATGCCAAGATAGTTCTTGAGTTTGTCTGGGTCTAGGATTGTGGCTGATATTAGGATGTGCTTGTTTGTGTGCTTGAAGAGATTTGCCTTGGCAAATTCAGATATTTTTACGGGTCTGAAATGTACAGAATCGCCATAGTCATTGTTGCCCACACTCCAAACCCAGTTGTTTGGGTTCTGTTCCATGTTTCTGATAAGTATGTCCAGCTTTTCTAAGAAGTTGTCGGTGAGCATTTTGGACTTGATTTGACTTGGATCAACCTGTTCAGCTTCCATGCCCTCTTCTGTGCCAAAAATGTCTGCCCTATCTTTGATAATTTCATATATTCTCTGCAACCAGTTTTGCCATTCACCGATGGTTGCTATGTGATTTGGTATATTTATCTCAGCTATCTCTAGGAACCTTGTTATTCTGTTGAGTGCCCACTTTGTAATGTTCATCTCAATGAAAGCCATCAACATGGATTCGATTGTATGAGCCTCATCAAACACGCCAAGTTCACGTTGAGAGAATGAATGAGAAAACAACATTTCATTCAGGAAATAATGATAATTGTGGATGGTGAGTGGTGTATGGATAGCTTCATCTTTAACTTTCCAATATCTGCAATGTGGTTCCACCACATCTCTCCAATCAAGTTTCACACCATATTCATCGTATGGAGTATCATCACCGTTCTCATCTGGATTGTCCTTGGATATTCTATGTGGCTTGTATGCACATCTGTAGGTCATGTTTCGGATACAGGGTGCATCACCACAGGTTGGATATTCACCCTCATCAATTTCTTTATCTTCATAGAGGGATGTGACGTTCCTCTTCATAACACTACAGGTGTAATTGTTTCTACCCTTGATTATTTTTATGTCTGGAAAGTCTCGAAGATACTGATTTTGTAAATAAATATCTGATACTACAAAATGGGTGAATTTATTTCGTGTTTTAAGAAGCCAATTTGCAACAGTGTATGCCATAGCACTCTTACCTGCACCCGTTGGTGCTTCTATAAAGATGTAGTTAAAATTATCCCAGTTTCTTTCAACAGCCTCTATCACTTCTTTTTGATATGGTCTGAATGTTGGATATGGAAAATATTGACTTATTGACATTTATGTTCACCGTTAATGATGTTGATTAAATCATTTTTATATTTACTATATTTGATCATATAAACATTTTGTTTACATTTTATTTTTTCTTCATATTCTTTTGGTAAATATTCAGAAATCAATATAGTAAAAATTGTTGGATATTGACCCAAAAAATTTAAGAACTTTATAAAATTACTTTCATACATCATACCTTTAACTTCTATAACCATATTTGGTGACAACCAAAAATCTGGTGTATATGTCATTGATTTTTCATTACAAATAACAGGAAAGGCTTGTTTTTCATATGAATATTCTATATGATTTTTCTTTAAAAATATTCCTACATCAGCTTCCCAACCGCTACGTACTTTATGTCCTAACTCTGGATAGAAAGTAAAAATAGGATATCTGGGGATTCCAAACGAACCATTTTTTTCACCTAGTCTTTTTTGCCCACCAATACTTATTTTATTATGAACTTCTAAAGCACGTTCCTTCCCAAAACGTTCTTCTGGTGTTGTTGTTTTTTGAATATTATTCCATCTTTTAATATTTTCTAAATATTTTAAATATCTTTCTTCACCATCAATTTCACCATATTTAGCAATAAATCTCCACTTGGCGTTAGAATCTTTTGGCGTATTTATACTACAATTATGCTTCATTTCTAACCATCGTTTTTCACCTTCAATATCACCATATTTATGAATAAGTACATCGTGTGGTGATCCTCTATTTTTTATTTCTATTAAATGTTTTTCTCTATTTGTATTCCACCCTGTTAGATTATGTATATTATTCCAAGTTGAAGAACAGGATTGAGAACAAAACTTTCTATTAGAACTTTTATATGCAAGAAATGTTTTACCACAACCTATACAAATATGGCTTACGATGGACATTTGCTAAGTAGAGTTTAAACAGCCATTTATAAACGTTATGGTTGTTTAGGATATAACATCTAATATTCCAGCAATGCTTTTTATGCCCTCTAAAACTCTATCCTTGTGCATCTCTTTACAGATTATTGTTATTTGATAACTTTTTATGGGTGAATCACCAAGAATAGCTTCCCAGAGTTGAGGAATATACTGTGACATAATACCAGCTTCTGGTTCTGCCCTGAATTTGTAAATAGTCTTATGATCATCATCTATTGTGAAATCTGGTATAATTAGACCCCAATCTCTATTATTTTTCCAAGCCTCTTCAAACTCTGCATTTGTTATTTCGAGTGGCTTGAATATATCAAAACACTCTGCCTTGGTCATTGATCCTTTATCGTAAAGAATCATTGGAATTGCTGAAAAAAGTGTAAACATACCAATTTTAACTACCATTACAAAACCATCTCTGGAAAGAGAATATTTAAAGTTGCTTATAAGTGTTTCGGTTTGATAATTATGTTTCTGTAGTTTTCATGTTCTTGAAGTCTGTGATGTATTTATCAAGGTTTTTAATTGTAAATTCCAACCGCATCTTTAGCTCTACCATGTCGAGTGGCAAACCACCTGCTATAAGGGTGAGTCCAAAAAATCTCTTCTTTTCCTTCATTGGCTTGACCATAGCCTCATCCATGAGATCAATATCTTTTGATATACGATTAACCCTATCGAGTATTATTTTATACGATAGGTTTGCGTTCTCGAAGAGTTGAACAATCTCGGTTCTTTCGGCTTCAGTAACCATAGATAGTAAGTATAAATTATCTGGTATATAAGTGTTGTGGCGGTGAGAGAGGGAATCGAACCCTCACAAGGTTGCCCCCACATGTTTAGCGAACATGCCCGATACCGTTACGGAATCTCACCAAGTTAAATAAAACAGTGTGTTGTTTATAAAGTTTGTGATCACTTAAATCCAAATTACCTTCATTGTTCTTGGTCTTGGATCATATGGGTTTGGTTTCGGGTGATGTTCATCCCTAACCTCAATCCAGCCACGACCACCACAGCCGTGACATGGGTATCCACAATATTTTCCTGTACCGTGACAAATGGGACATATTTGTGCGTGTGCCATCTACTATTTCACCTCTATTAAAAAAGTGTATTGTTTGTATTTAAATGTTGTGGTTTAAATATGGCACATTTGGCAGTAAGCATCGAACTTCCGTTTGGAACGGATTCTGCGAATCTTCAAACGGTTCTTCACATCATCGGGTGTGATACCTGTACGATTTCCTTTCTGCCACTCCATGAAAACTTTCATGTCAGCAGAGTCTGTGTTTGGTCGATCCTCTTTGATAATATATGTTTGCATGGTAATTAAAACACCGACCTTATTTATAAAGTTTTCGGTTACTCAAAAACCATGTCTAAATTTTCAAAATAACTTTCTATTCTTTTCCTAGCCATCTCAGCATATTCAGGTGAAAGTTCTATACCGATATAGTTTCGGCTGAGTTGCTTTGCGGCTATACAGGTTGTACCAGAGCCAACAAAAGGATCGAGAACAACACCCTTGGAAGGGCAACCAAGTGTGACTAGATATGTCATGAGTTTGATTGGTTTGACAGTAGGATGTATGTTTGTGTGCTTTGGTGTCTGCCCTCTATTTGATGGATTGCCTGATGATTCTGTATATTTATTGCTAAAAATTTCGTGGCTACCATATCTCCCATCCTCATATAGAACTTCTTTCTTTTCACCAGTTAAACCACCATCACGTTCTGAGGTTGAGGCTTTAGGAACCTGTAAAATACCATGATGTTGTGCCCAAGCATCGAGATCAAAGTAACGGGAGAAGGAACCAGAATCTTCTACACCACGTTCTGATAAATATTCATTATATTTACCATATATGTTTGTTTTTTTATAATTATCGTTATTCTTTTCGGTTTCACTAACTGTTCTTATATTACTATGTGTAGTCTTACCATCATTTAAGACATCATCACTAACAAGAATGTTGGCTGGAAAACGACCCTTTTCTGAAGGATTATATTTAAACCCATTTTGTTCTTCATAGTAATCCTTTGGTCTAAATTCTTGTTTAACATTTTCCTTTGTTATAGAAGCATATCCCTGTCCCATCATTGACTTGGGTGAGTTATTAGATGGTATTCTGCAACCATCAACATTCATAGCACCCGTACCCCATTTGAGGACATTATCAACTGTGGTTTTTTCTGAGAGTGGCTTTTGAACCATAAAGATAACTTCGAGTGCTGGTTTCAGACCAGAAACTGCTTTCCAACCAGACCACTTCTTGGCTAAGTCTGAGGATGGTTCGGTAAGATCGTATTCAGGTTTAAAACCACCATCAAGTGCTGGATTGTTTTTACCTAAACCAGCTTGACCTTCACCGATTTTTTCTCTATCATCTGAATACCTTTTTATTATCCAATCCCACTCATCGGTTAGATTCATAACTTTTTTTATCTTAATCCACTTCTCTTGTGTTGGGAAAGCAGAAGTCCAACGATCTTTACCATCCATCTTGTAATATGATGTTGCTGTAAATCCACATTCTTCATTTATCTGAAATTGTGTCTTTCCACATTTTTTTATTTGTTCTCTAAACCATTTTTTAAAGGTTTTTATTATATCTGGATGGTTTGCACCTTTGGCATCTATCCCCTTTGATACATCATATGCTTTTGGAAACCCAGAGTTACCAGTTAAGAAAATTTTACCATTCCTACGGGCTACGAAACTACCTGTTGAGACAGTGGGGCAGAATACCCATCCTTCATAATATTCTGGGGTGATAGTTGCCATAGTGGTTCGATAGCTTTTCCGTGTTCGTGAAGTTTGTGATCTCGATTCGTGGCGAACAGAACTAAATTTGATAGAGCATTGTTGGTTGGATCGTGATCTAGGTGATGAACAACCTCTACTCTCAATAGAGAACGATTTAGAATTTTTGCTACAATTAGTCGATGTTCCATTACATAACCATCTTTCCGAGTCATTGAAATGTACTCTTTTGGGCATCGAACATATTTCACGCCTATATAATTTCCGTGGGTCTTGAAATAAGTAATCCCCCCTTTCCAAGCCCAATTTTTCTCGCCCAACATATTTTCTCTCTGTATTTGTTTTCTTTCTTCTGACACCCTTCTTTCTTTGAATCCCCTTGATTGATGACAATATTTCCGAATATTCACACTTTGACGGCAGTTTATTGAACAAAAAAGACCCATATTTTGATTTTTTCTTAACCATGCTGGATATATCAGGAATGGTTTCTTGCAAGATTGACATATCTTCCAGATAAGGCACACTGGCTGTCCATGCCCTCTGCCCCGACCTTTCTTTGGTGATTTCATTACCTCTGATGTGTAAAAGTTTTCCCTCTCGTTCAATAAGGCAACGATGATTTCTGGTAACGAGTTGGTCTGTAGTATCTGATTTAATTCTAAGCATGGTATCTTTGATCTGATAAACGTTCCACCATATAGGAACTTCCCAGAAGTATCGATCTGTTTCATGGTTATATATAAGTATTTCCTTACTTATAAATATATTGGATATATTGAACCGTTCCCATCCATCTTTTGTTAGTATTTCAGTATCATTTGAGAGACAGGCATACACCCAAGATATGAAACTTTGTGAGAGTTCAAATCCGCTTTCCTCTAAGAGTTGAGCCATACGCCACATCAAGTCCTGTCTAGGAGAGGACATTACAAATGCTAGTGCCCCCGGTTTAAGGACTCGACACATTTCGATAAAGGCTTGTTTTGGTGGAAGTGCCTTATCCCACGCTTTTCCCATAAAATTCAAACCATATGGTGGATCGGTTACTATACAATCTATGGAATTCTCTGGAAATGTTTTCAGGACATCTATGCAATCACCCTGAATAACTTGATTTAGTGGAAGAGACATAATATAAACCTATCTAAGTTCTGGGTTTATTAAGGTTTCGGTTCTTTTGTCATTATGCTTAGGCTACGTTCCAATCCAGCAATATATCCTTCTTGGAATATAGCCAAGTCCCTATCTTCTTTAGACATAGTAAGCAACTCTTTCTCATTTTCTGCTAAAAACTTAGCAAGTATTTTTTCTGTAGGAGATTCTATATTTTCTACCAAAGTATCTCACTACTATAAAAATTAAAGATACTTAAAAAGGTTTCGGTTTACGCCACTGTGACACGGATGCCTCTTTCCTTTATGACTTCCTTGAATATGTTTTGAATCTCTGTTTGGTAATCATCGTAAATCACCTTTATCTCACAGAAATAAATTTTGTCGTATGTGAGCATCCTTTCAGCATAGTCTGAGATAAGGGAATCGACCACACGGAATTCAGCATCAGTAACCATTCCTTTGCGACACATGTAGGTCATGTAGACAAGGGAATCCCAGATGGAACGATCACAGAGCATAACAACCTTGGGGTCTTTGTCGAACTTAGTGAGATAGTTTTCTATAAATTCCTCATCACGAATCTGTTCGTGAACCATCCACTCCTGAGCCTTAAAGGTTTGAAGTGGGTCTTTACAGAGCCTAGCCTTTTCAGCTACAACCATGTTCGGAATTCTCATGTCACTCAACATTCGAGAGACACGGTTCACAGTTGTGGTCTTGCCCGATCCTTATGCCCCGATCCAAGCCAGCTTGATGAGTTGAGTTTCCATTTTACACCACATATAGGTTGTGTGGGTGCTTAAAAAGTTTTCGGTATATAAAACGGAAGATTTAAATACAACATCAACACCTACTGTTACGTTGAAAAATGATTTGTGATAAGATATATAAAGTGCTAAATGCTGATTTTTGTGATGATGATCAAAAATTTCTCGATCTTTTTTTCATTATAGGTAGTTTCTGTTTTATTATTACTATAGGACTTTATCAAATTTATAATGTTTTATTGAATATCCCAATCCTATATTCAGTAGTAGGCTTAATTGGACTTTTGGAAATATTATTCTTGGTAGATAGAGAAAAGCCAAAGGAAGATCAAAGCCATATGTTATTTACTGTAGAACGCAAATTATTATCACTTATTGACTTAGCCATCGTTATCGGTATAGCAGGTGATTTAAAATGGGTATATGATCAATTACCATCAGTTGCTGAATGGTTGGGAATCTCACAACCATACCTTTGGAATCTTGCTACAGATTTTGCTATGGCATGTTTATATGTAATAATCATAATCGTATCCATTTACATATATATATGGTTAAATAGCAAAAAGTACGACAGAAAGCCGAGAAAATATATATAAATATTTTACTTATTTTTCTTCAGGTAATGTGTGATGGTATAAAGTTTCATACCAGCATGTTCAGATTTGAACTTCACATTCTTGACGATTGGCGTGTAGCCCGAAATGCCCTCTCTTATTGCCTTTATGAATTTTGCCTTTGCATCACTAGCATTTTTTCCATATAGTTCGTCTTGACGATACTGTATTTTAGAGATATATGTGCCTTTGTAATAGGTTACTGTATACCGTGTAAATCGTTTTCTGTCACCATGATCGAATGATAAATCCAACTGTGGATACTTATCTTCTGGGAAATCGTTTCTAAAAGCGTAATTTTGCATACGATCTTCTAGCTTCTTGGCACTAGCCCTGTTTTTGAAAACTTTGGTATATTTGCGGAGTTGCATTAAGATTTTCCTGCCCTTTTAACCCTCAACATACTTCTTGAAAAGTACCCTTGTTCGACAAGCCTATCCATGAGTTCTTTTTTAGATTTTGCCTCTACAACAAGCAATTTTCCGTTTCTATACTCCCATATTATGTTCTTTCTATCTTTCCATTTTGTTCCAATATTATATTTTACCATAGATTCACCTCTTCCTTGGTCTGATTGATGCACTTTCTTTATCCAATACATAACCTAGTTTCGAGAGGAAGGCTGTTCGTTGTTTTCCGTGTAAAATTTTAATGCCATTTTCCTTGGCTTTTGAGAAGCTATAGAAGTTGGTTCTAACATAACGATTCCCATGAAATAAAGCACCCTTGAATGTGTCTGGTACGGTGAGTGGATTCCACAGGTACACAATCACATATTCTTTTCCAAGTTCTTTCGGTATAGCCATCATTTTATGATACACTCCTGAAATAATTCATATCTTTTATCTTCCTCTTGAGGATTGCCACAGACCAAGATCGGTCTGCGTATCTTGGGAAGGCGTTCTGTAGGCTCTTGTTGTTATCGAAGTCGTTGCCTATCCATCTACGCCTGTTGTTGTATTCGTCTATAAGTTCATCTTTTTCGTTTGCTTTACGTTTTGTCATTTTTATTTACTCCTTTTTGCTGATATAAAAGCATCAATTATATAATCCGTAAGACCTTCTTTCTTTGCACATTCCTTAAATTTCTTTGCCTTTGGTGTACTTACTCTAATCCACATTCCCTGTAAATGAAGTGCTTTTTTATATCCAAATTGTCTTGCAAAATTTACTTCTGCTTTTGAATATATGGCTTTATACACTTTTTTATCTCTAACAGAAACGTTACCTTGTCTACTCATTTTATTCACCCATATCCTTGAGCATCATCTTTGCTTCTTTTTCACTGTAACCAAAGTAGTCCATCAAAGCCCTCTTCTTGCTGAAACGGACACCCCTTTTAGTGCCTGTGGAAGTTCCACGAACTTTGACAACCTTGTACCAAGTGACATACTCATCGTTGCCGAAACGGTTCTTGAATGTGTCAGATTTCTTGAAGTCTGCTACAGTGTCTATTCTAGGTTCGTTGAATGTATCCATCAGCTTCCCGTACATATATACTTTGAACGTTGCCATCTTACATCTGGTATAAGTGTGCGGTAGAAGTATATAAATGTTATGATATTAATTTAATCTCTTGTATATAAAACATAAAGTAGTGGTTTACCACTTTTTGTATCTGTTTTATATGATTTTGTTACATAAAGACTTCCAGAATATCTGTGTGGACTTCTAAGAAATTTTTGTATAGCTCTTCTACTGGTATCCATATGCCCTTCCAATAAATATGGTTTTCCTCTATAAATAATTCTTTTGGGAACAAAATAATCATTAACACCAAAAGTAAATTTATAACTCATATTACGTGTGTCATAACTCATTTTACATCTATTAATATTACAGCGAACTAATATATAAATGTTATGATATTACCTTATACCGTACTGATTTCTGTGATGGTATGTTCTTTGGTCTGTCCTTCGCCTGAACAGATTTATGTTAGTTTCCTTCTCTAGTTGGAAGGCATATAATGTGCCATATGTTCCGACACCAAATTGAACACTTACAACGTCTGGTGAATTTTCTGTGGCATCGTCAAGAACTTTAACGGTCTGCCCGACTCTGATTGTTGTCGTTTTCTTGCCAAGTGTTGAAACAACAACCTTCATACTTTCAGGAACGGGAACTGCATGATAATAATGATTTTTCTTGATCGTTTTGTATCCATAGTAAATACAAGTCAAAGTATATAAGTCTTATGATTTTAAAAATTTTACTTCACGCACATCAAATATTTTTACAGCCTCATCTTTTGCTTTTAGAAACTCATAACCTTTTTGTGTTATGCTATATGATCTAAAATAGTGCCTTTTTGTTTCATTAATTTTTATCAATTCTTTTTCTAATAGTATAGATAAATATTCGCTACCAATTGTATAATTCAAACCACACCAACCAAAGATTTTTGACTTTGATATTGGTGTTTTTGTTAGCACTAGTATATCGTAATACACATCAAATTTTCCTCTTCTATGTTTAGACAAAATATCACCTTTTCCAGATATGGATCGCACCATATACGAAGCGACTCATACCATACGGATGTGCTGGATTCACGGGATAATGGAATTCGTCTTTGTATATGTTGTCCTTGTAGAAAGCCTCATCCGAGAACGTTGACATCGGTTCGGCTTTGATCTCTTTCTGAAGTTCCAGATCATCTGTAAAGAACTCCCATTCGCCAAGGCTCTCGATTATGTCATCAATTGAACCATTTGTCGAACAGAACTTTGCACAGGCAATTAAGTCTGGGTCTGGATAAGGATGACTGTGACCCTCATAAACGTCTGGATAGTACACACCATCTAAATCGACAGTGAACATCCATCTTCTTGACATATCTTTCACGATATGTAGTGAAAAGGAAGTTGCTTATAAGGTTTTGGATTAGTTTGCTTTCATACCCCACTTTCCGGATAAGAATTTCTTTGTTTTTATTACCTCTCCACCATTACTCTTGTAGCCAATAAGTTCGCCTTGTGGTGTAATTATGTAGATTTGACCGAACCAACAATTAGGATCATCTGAATAGATTGTATCACAACCGACATTTCCAGACTTTAAGCAATAGTAATAGAAATGTCTACTAACTTGTTCTTTGAACATTAGGTTTCCGCATCTTGGACATGGAACATCTTTAATTGTCATGCTGTTCATCTTTCATATCATCGAACTCATCTCTAAGGGTACTCAGTAGAAAAATTGTAAAATCATCTTCTAAAAGTGTGTAATACATAAACTGCTTTGCTAGTGAACCTACCATTCTCTCAGAATTTCCCCAATTCTCAGAATGTAGTCTACCCTTAACCTGTTTGATTGTTTTTGTCGGTGTGACATAGTATTCTTTTTCCATGTCCTCTGGGAACATTCGCCTGAAGAAATAGGCGTGTAAGAATTCATGAAAATAGACTTCGAGTATCCACGCACTTATTTCACTTATTTTTGATTCATCGGACTTATCAGTTTCACCGAAACATTTCCAGATTTCATCAAGAAAGATTTGACCATAATTATATGGGCAATCACCCAACATCCACCCACCAGTATTCTTTTTTATTCTCCAAATTACAGGTATACCATCTCTGAGCTTGTTATGAAATTTTGGTGGAATGGGAACATATTCTTGATCTTTTTTATCCATTGTGCTACATATATCAAGTACAGACGGTATATATAAGTTTTGTCATTTTCATCATATCTGCCATTTTGTTATTTTTATTATTTAGTATATTACTACTTTATTATTCCTATTGTTTTTAGAATGGTGGTGGGATAGTACACCAGAACGTTACTTAACCAATACGATACCTCTCTGGTCGGGTATCTCCCACCAAGACCCCTGCTATATAGGGTGGGATTATTACACCACATCGGGTCGGGATTCCCCACCTCTATCCCTGTCTATATAGGGGTTTATTTATGCAGGTTAACCCCACAATCCTGCGTAGTTATAGGGAGTTTTTATCCAGCAGATAGGTTATCTCCCAACCTTACGGTATGAGAGTTTTCACAGGGGCTGGGTTCACACCAGACCACCAGACGGGATTGCTCCCAACCCATAGGAGGCGTTTTCGGTTGTAGAGCATATGGGCTTCCACCATCGGGTTTCGCCTTTCCCTACCACAGTACACCCGTGCGGTTGCTCACTTCCGCTTGGGGCACAGACATTGCCCGAAGGCTCTCTGTGCATTATTAACGAAACACTACAAATATATAAACCTTTCGTTTATCATTTAAAATATTTTGAATATTTCTTCTTTAACTCTTCCCTTCTCAGCATATCCAATTTTATCTCTTTAACATGTCTTTCCACAGCTTTTTTATCATATTCTTTTTGTAGTTCATCAAGTGTCTTGTTGTGATTAGCAATACTTATTCCTGTGAGTCTACTTGCATATCTATCTGCAAAGTCCTCTTCCTTTTTGCTTGATATTCCCTTGATATATCCACCTCTGACTTCATCCCAATTATCTTGAACCCTCTTCAAGTGACCAAGTTCATGTGCTATTGTGAATTGAAGGTATTTCTTGGCTCTTTTTATATCCACCTTTGCAACTTCTTGATAGTGTTTGTCATCAATCTGTATTATATTACTTATAAGTTGTTTTGTCTTTGGGTTGAATCGTGTTTTAAGTTTTGCTGGTGTTTTAACTCTAGCAAACTTCACCTCAATGGGAATTTTTATACCTGATTTAACATAATATCTTTGGACCATTTTTCGTATTGGTTTTCTCAATTTCTCATCACCTTTATTCTTCCAATTAAATATTCTCTATTGTTATGTGCTGGATGTTCGACAATATCAGATGCAAGTGTTTCTAGCACTCTTCCAACCTCTGGTCCTCTGAAACCATATTCCATAACATCATGTCCATTAACCTTGAGCATTGCCCTTCCAGTTGGCTCTTTCTTAGCACGGACTTCCTTCAATGCTTCCATGAATTCTGTACCATAAATTCTCTCTCTTGGTGTTCCAGAGGCTTTTATATCAGCTATGTTGAATAGTGCCAAATCTTCTATGATGTTTTCATTGTTGTGTTTGTTTAAGTATCTCCTAACATCTCTTGGAGTAATCTTTTTGTTATACATAAACATATCCATGTGATGTTCAACTATAGAAACTAAATATTCTTTTTCGGCTTTTGATAGCTTCAACTCATCTGCTAGTCTTTCCACCTTTATTTTACCAAGATATGCATGTTCAACACTAGGCTTCTCAATATCATGCAACAGACCAGCTAACCTGAGTATCGGTTTCTCCTTTGGTAGATATTCAACGGTCTTTAGTGTGTGTGTGAGAACATCATATTTGTGATGTAGTGGGTTCTGCTCCATGCCCTTGAGTCTGGACAGTTCTGGAATTACCTGTTCAGCAAGTCCTGTATCGACCATGAGCCTGAGTGATGTGGTTGGATCATCAGATTCGAGAATTTTGATAAGTTCATCTCTAACCCTTTCCTTTGGAATTTTGGCTAGGAGTTTCCTTTGCCTTCTAACTGCTCTAGTTGTGGCTGGATCAGTCTTGATTCCATATCTTCCAGCAAACCGAATGAACCTCATCATGCGGAGTGGATCATCTTTAAACCTGTCATTTGGATTCCCAACAGCCCTGAGTATACGGTTTTTAATATCTTCCCTACCGCCATATGGGTCTATGAATTTATCGTGGAAAGGATCGAAACAAATTGCATTAATTGTAAAATCTCTTCTTGAAAGGTCTTTTACAACATCCTTTTCCCACCTGACAAGCTCTGGATGCCTTGAATCTGAGTATTTTCCCTCTGAACGATAGGTGGTTATTTCGTATGGTTTGCCATTATAAATCACGGTTATTGTACCAAATTCTTCACCTGTAGGAATTGCCTTGTATCCTCTATCCCCGAAAACTTTCATAATTTCTTGTGGGTTGGCATCTGTCGTAATATCAACATCATGGATCGGATTACCCATAATAAAGTCTCTAGTAGCACCACCAACAATGTAGCCTTCATATCCAGCATCGTGAAGAATCTGAATTACATTTCTACCAGAAACCATTTCTATGGGCAAACAGAGTTTGTGAATCTTGGTTATAATGATTTTCTTTTTTCGTATTTCATCGCCACGAAGATATGATCTAACATTGACTCTATGACCAGAAGGAACCTTTCTAATATGGGCTGAAACACGGTGCTTTATCATTGGTGTAATATTGTACTTAGAACTATATAAATACTATGATAATTAATATGTTTACTCAGAACCATCATCATAAAAAATTTCTGGGACATCTAAGAGTCTTATTTCTTCACGTTTACATTCTTTCCTGAAAGACTCTACATATTCCTTTTCCCATTCGGATTCAGCTTCTAAGCGTCTTTGACGCATTTCTTCCTTTTCTAAAAGTAGGTCTTTAACCTCATCCTTAAGTTCCTTGTTGGCTTTTTGTTTAAAGGTCATTTGTTGTACCAAATGAGTATGGGCTTGGTTATATTTAAACTTTTCTATGAATTATCTTTCTTTCTAATATTCCACAAACAAACTATAATAACCAAAAAAGCAATAATCATTCCGACATAATAATATGCACTTGGTGGTGCAATTATTGGTTCAAAACTACTCACCTTAACATCCTCTCTGCCTTTTTTGTTACCCTTTTAACAATAGAATGAACTGAGTTTGGTTCGTTATTCTCAATGACAACACATGGATTACCATAAGCAACAACACCATCTGGGATGTCTTTGACAACGTTGCTACCCATTCCAATAACACTATTTTTACCTATATGCACACGATTTCGTACAACTGTACCTGCCCCGATATATGTGTTCTCTCCAACAGCACCATATCCACATATTATAATACCATTCATTAATTGTGCATTTCTATGAATATGTACATCGTGACCAAGCATACAATATGCGTTCATAATAACATAATCTTCTATAATTGTATCTTCAGTTGAACCCATACTAACATTAACAAAACAGCTAATATAAACACTATTTCCAATTATAACTTTGCCCATTTGAGTGAGTTTTTTTCGTTCTATAGTCGAAAAATCAGAAAATGTAAAAGGTTTGCTACCAATGATACAGTGTTCTCTAATTTCCGTGTTATCACCTATGATAACACAATCCCTAATTATGGAAAATTCTCCTAATATGAAGTCCTTTCCTATCTTTTTTGTTTCTACTATGCTATTTATACTCATTTTGTTTTCTTCTCAGATTGCCAATATCTATATACTATTTTACCATCAGAAATCAATGTCTTTGCATCTCTGATGAGTTTTCCCGCTTTTATTATATCAAAATCCATATCTTGAGCAATTTTTTCGCTTGTGGAATCAGCAATTTTTTCAAGTGTATCATAACCAGCATCTGCCCATTTCCTAGCTGTTTCATAGCCAACACCACATAATTTTTGGGTTTCATATTCTACCATTTAACCAGCCTTCTTACCATATAGTCATAAATGAGAGTATATATGTGTTTTGTTCGTAGAAATCTATCTATCTTCATGTTTACACTCAAACAATTTTATCTTCTCCGATTTGAAATAAACACCTATAACGTTGACCTTTTGAGCAACTTTTTCCTTCACCCTCTATACAATGACAAATTGTACCTGTGTTACGATAATCAGCAATTAAAACTATAACCAATTTCCCATCAACTGGACAACTTCTCTGAATCACTTACACCCTCTTCTTGACATTTTCATCAGCCACCAAATCTGGTGCTATTACATTGAATTCGTTCATTAATACCTTTCCTAATAAAATTACTTAAAAACTGTATCAAGAGGTTCTTCTTTCTTTGGCTTTTTTGAGCCTGTAAATTTGGTAAAACACCCCATTTCTGCTAGATCACTATCCAGAGCCTTACATTTATACTCAAGATTAAATTTGCAGGTTTTCTTTGCACATCGAGCAACTTTGATCGATTTGGTAACACCATAAGTTCTAACTCTATGAAGCATGGCTTATCAGCAAATGTGCATAGAGAGGAATATATATGCGTTACGGTTGAATCATCATAACTTATCTGCTAAACTTTTACCCTTCGGTGTAAGTTGTAAAATACGGGTCGGTTTATTAAATGAAAATTTGTTTAGCAAACCAGCAGTAACCATAGAACGTGCTACAGAATATGCTCCATTTCTATGAATTGCAAATTCCCAAGTCTTGTCATTGGTGGAGTTTGCCAATATATGACTAATGTGAGAAAAAACGGTTCTGTATGATAGACCCTGTTTTGATGCGGAACGAAGTGTAATAAGAATTAGTGATCTTGTTTTTGATTCGGGTGTGATAGACACTTGTTTATCAACCCTGTTTTATAAAAACAGCCCAATTCTTGCCTTCTTTGAAGTTGTGAACTTTTACAACTCTTACACTTACACCCGCATGATAACGGACAAGTTTAGCACGTGATTGTGCCTCAGACTTCCTCTCAAAGAGGGAATCTAAATAGAACTTTTTACCGCCGATGATACGTGTAGATTTCGTCAAATGTATTGTCATTTTACTCATTTTACTTACCTCTTGGCTTTCTTACCCAGATTGCCCAGAACCTTGTACGTCTGATTTTATTGTCTGGTGCGTGTGCAACATCAGCAAAAACTTCACTGATCCTCACGTTGTAACCCAAGTCCCTCAAACCTTTAGCATAATCTTTAGCCAAAGTTTTTGTTTGCTGAACATTTACACGTGCATATGTCTTTCCACTAAATTTCTTATGTGGACTATTCTTATACCAAGGCTTGGTTGTCAATCTGTATCGAGTAATATTGTACCTACAAGTATTTAAATGTTATGATATAGCTATACAAGCAACCTGCTTAACAATCTCTGATGGTGATGATATACTAGCGGTCTGCCACTAACTCTATCACCAGCCAAAGGCTGAATTCTCTCAGGTATTATTCTATAAGTTCCCTGTTGATAAAGAATACTATTACGATTAATTCTTGATAGTTTTCCCTTTGTCTTAACTATATAATATTCCCTACAGACCTCAATAACTCTTCCCGTTGTCCTACCTCTTGGTGTGACATAACTAATTCTATCACCAATTTTGTGTGGCTTGTGCCTACCCTCTCCATGAGTAGCTTCACCTTTTTTTGTAAAATTTTTTGGGGCTGGTTTATATTTATATAGTTTTTCTCTAAATATATTAAATTTTGGCATTACGAAAAACTACCATTCTAAACCCAATTACCTCACAGTTCACCAAACTTATGTAACCGATTATATGTTCTTTCACAGTTTTTATTAAACTGCCTCATTTTTGCCAATGCAGATTTACCTGCTTTTATATGTTCTATAGCAACCCAAAGAGGGGCAGATTCTGAGTGATAGTTTACATCCTCAAAACTGTCGAAAAGTTTTCTAAGTTTTACAGGTCCATCTGACACCTTGGCTTTCATACCTGCCTTGAGCATACCACCATAATCGAAGTTGGCACTAAAACGTTTTCCTGCTTTGAATTTTGCCATTCTTCCTACCATTCAAATCACCTGTGTTTTGTCCTTATCCAGAGAACATATCTAGGTTTTGGAATTTCATGGGGGATTTCTTCTGCTGTTACCCTAGAACCAAAGTAGCGGTTATTGAATTTTCTTTGTGCTGTCTTAGCTTCTAGTTTTGTCCTATATGAACCAGCTAAGAAATAATCTGTGCCATTGAAGGCTCTCTTACCATTTTCACTATACCAACTTGAAGGCATTGTTTTTTTCTCCTACTTACTTTTTCTTCTTTGGCGTTAGTTTTGGTCTTGCCTTGTATTTTCCATACTGAGACTTGAACTTCTCTAACCTTTCGTTTTCTTTTTCCTTACCGAATTCATATGCCTTTTTGGTATTCTCAGCCATCTGTTTCATTCCACCAAGGAATGTTCCAAGGCTGTAGAGGATGCTGTTGCGATTGACTTTTGTAACATTTCTGCCGTTCTTGACATAATAGAATTCTTTGTGTACACTGACTATAACACCCTGCTTTCTACCACTTGGGGCACGATAGCTAATCTTATCACCTACTTTGTGCGGGTGATGTCTGCCTTCGCCATGTGTCTCTTCACCAAGTTCCCTGAAGTCTCTGGGTGTTGGTCTATAGCTCTTTTCTAAGCCCTCTCTGAATTTTGTTCCTCTACTCATAACATTATCACAGTAATAGTTATAACGATAATATATAAATGTTATGATAAGGATTAATTAGAATCTAACCTGCCACAATCATAGTCATTTATTCTTTTTAATATTTCTTCTATGGAAATAGGTCGGAAATCCCAAGCGTCTACCCCACAGTTGATATAATATTTATTGTGTTCTTTACGAATTTTCCAAAGGTTGTGGACATGACCAATTAGATTATATTTATGGTTAGAATTGAATGGATGATGTTCCAGCCACCATGTTTTTCCCCCTAACTCTATAATCATGGAATTTATGATAGTTTTGGCTGAATTATTATTATCATGGTTCCCTCTGATCAGGATCATATTACCATTAAGTCTATCCATCCAATCTTGTGCTTTAATACCATCTTTTTCTTTTAAAACAAAAATCACCCAAATGAAATACAGTATCTTCATCCTTTACTCTCTCATTCCAATTCTTTATAATAGTTTCATTCATGTGATATATATCTTTAAAAGGTCTATTAGTATATTTAATTATATTTGTGTGGTTGAAGTGTGAATCCCCTGTAAACCAAAATCTCATTTTATATTCTCCTTGTTATTTTTAAAGACTAATTGTAATATTCATTATTTCCTTGAACTTGTTTGCATTAAGCCTGAGTGAAACTTCAGATATGCCACATGAATATGCTAATTCTCTCTGGGTCATATTTAATGACATACACACATTTACTATGTACAATATGGCACATGCTATAGAAATTGGTGACTTTCCAACAACTTGTTTTTTCTCAGCTATGATGTCATACATAGCCTTTGCCATCTGTTCAACATCACCCGGAAGATTGTTTTTTGCAACAATTCTGGACACAAGTAATAGAACACGGTTTTGTGGGTCTTTTCTAGTAATAAAACCAGATTGTTTCATTGAGCTATAATATTTACCAATTATTGTTTTATCAATATTTGCCCTATCTGCAAATGCTCTAAGATTGATAGGTATTCCATGTTGCATATATCCAGCATAAACACAAGCACAAAGTGTTCCATAGATAGTTTTTCCATGTAGGTATTTACCCCTTGCCGCTTTTTTATAAATGCCCATAGCTGTGTCTGCTATTGGATTTGGAATTTCTAAAACTTCTTTCATTCTCAGAAGCTGGATATTTGCCTTGAAGATGTTCCGTTCCACACTGGAATTTATCTTTTTTATTGAATCTATCTTTTTGAGCCTAGACCACTTCTTTGTTTTTCTGAAGCCATCTGAGTAAGTAAAGCCAATTTCTGTTGTTGAACCTCTGCCAATTGGATCAAATGGAGAACCAGCCGTTGTACTTTCTTTAGGCTCACCAAAATCTTTCCAATTTGGGTCTTTAGATGGCAGATAACCATATACCAGACCACAATTTGGGCAAACAAGTTCACCATCAGCACCTGTGACAAGTGGCACTCTACATTCATCGCATAGAATATCTATTGACATATTAATCACCAAATAGCTCATCTACATTTTCAAAACCCTGTATATTCGCCCAAGAAATACCAGCCGCATTTAAAATGCTCTCAAGCGGTGAACGTAGGGTTCTATCAACAACCCACTCATAATCTGGTGTTATACCTAATTTTTTCACTCTATCAGCATCCAAATAAGCCACCCACTGATTATAAGGTAAGTTACCACAACTCTTGGCTTTGAAATAACGCACCATATCCCCACCGATAATACTTTCTCCTATATATTTGTTGCCCCATATTGCACCATCATAATATTCACCATCCACTTCTATGCCTTTTTCAAATGGTTTAGAAAGGTTTATGGGAATTGTGATCTGGTCAAGATCATATTCCTTGGTGGCGATGTCTTTCATAATTTTCTGGATGTTTGAAATTATTTTTGTTGTATCATCCATTAAAATCTGATCAATAACTTCTTTTTGAAGTTTGCGTGTAACCTCTGAAGTGTTACCACGAACATAATCAAAACCTTTGATCAAGATGTAATCACAGGGGTCGTTATTCTCCCTAATAATACGCTGACCATAACGCTTTTTAGCACCTTCCTCAGAATTTTTAGCTTTGATGAAAAGTGTTGTTGAAGCAAACCTATCTTCTTTAATGTGGAATTTTGAATCAACAATTCCCTTTTCCTTTGCCCAAAGTGTTAGCTCATCGTTGACTTCTGCAACTAAACCCTCTACCTCTTCCATTGTAGAGCCTAAGAAGATGGAATCTGTATTATGTAGCAAAACACCACCACTTGAAAATTGATGATTTTCCGTTTCTAGATCATAAACATTTACGTTACTATAAATTCCTAAATCAGTAATTTGTTTTACTTCATGATCTTGATGTAAACGTAAATCTGTTATGTTTTTAACAATTCTAATTTTTCTAAGGTATTGTTTTGATTTTCTCTGCCCAACATAAACCATATATCTGCTTTTTTGCCCTATAATTTTATATAAGATATGTAAACCAAACATTATTAACTCTGTTTTACAGAATTCCATTATTTTTTCTTTATTCTTATCGGAACCATCACCATAAATAAAACCGTCTATAAATTCTGAAATTGCGTTTGTATCCGCATTAAATATAAGTTCTGGAATTTTCTTATTGTGGTTTGAATCATAACACATTAGGAAATATTCTAAAGCACCACATTTAATAGGGTTATGAATATTTAACCTATATACTATACCACCAGACGTTTCATTTGATGGATATGACGAGATTTTACAGTCAAAATGTAATTTTCTTTCTAATATATCCTTTGAACGAATCAATAAATCTTCCTGTTGCCCATCAATATGTACAGCCACCTTGTTACATGTTTTTCTATAATCACCTGCTGTTCCATCTGCACAGAAATATCCCAATAACCAAGCAATTTCACTATCATAAAAGGTTCCTTTTGGCAAAGAAGAATATTTTATCTCACCAAGAATATCACCCGTTGAAACTTCCCTTGGTTTTGCTGGCGATCCATCACTTCTGATCAGCGAATGATCCTCTGTAACTTCAACAACACCATCATATGTTTCGACACGGAACATTTTTTTGGTGACTGTCTTTTTTATTAATTTATTTACTTTTGTCCAACCAGATTCTGTCAGAGTCGTATCATTGGCTTTAACGTCTTGTATAGGAACAACATCTAACCTGTTATTTCTAAGTATTAAGGTTGGTGAGTTTTCAATAACACTATCACCATAAATCGTATCATGTCCAGCTTTCTTAGCACGATCCTTAACACGGTTGAGTCCTTCACCAGCCGTCTTGAGTACGAAATCACCACGTTCCTTGCTGTATATTCGGCTACCCTTGAAAGCGAAATATCCCCAAGCACCAGATAGGAAAGTCTTTACATTTGTTTGGGTAACTTTGGCTGTTTTATATTCCTCAGTACCCGGAGTGTATTTCTTAACTTCAGCATCCCAGAAGTCTCGTTCCTTTGATAGATATGTAATGACGGATGGTGCAAGTTTGCCCCAGATGTCGGGGGATGTTTCTTTCGGGAATGAAAGTAATATTGACGGATAGTACCTACTCATGTCAAGAACCGTTATCTTTCTGTAAAGACCCATCGATGGGGTGAAAACAACGCCACCAAATTCCAAATCTTCAGTGTCCTCAGACATATATGATGTTGGGAGTGTAAATCCAAGTTGGTGGGCTGTACTGAGCCACAGTGGATCGTGACGTTTTATATGTGATGTTGTATATTCTAAATTGGCTAGACCAACAAAATTCTTCTGCCCCCAAAAGTTTCGGAAAATATCATACTGAATCCATTTACCATCCGTGACACGTTTGAAACCATTAGCCAACATTACACAATATTCGACATCTTTTTTGTTATATTTAATGAAGTTATCTCTTTGTGTTTTATCAGTATACATCTCTATTTTGAATGTATCAGAAACCATATTCACAGCTTTTATTATATCTTCTTTAACAACAACTTCCTTTAATCTGTTCCCCAAGGAAGATTTTATCTTTTTATATGCTCCTAATAAATCAAAAATCTCACAACGAGATAAATCTAGAGTTTCCTTGAACTTTGCCTTTGCCCATGCTTGGAAATAATCAATGTCGAATTTGATGTTCCAACCAGAAATAATATCTGGATTTGCATTATCTAAATACTGTTTTGTAAGATCAAAAAGATTCCTAGCATTTATAACACGAACCAAGTCCCAATCTGGTTCCAGTTGAGTATGTGTTTGTTGGAAAACTCTATCATCCAGACATATACTATAATATTTTTTGTATACAGAATCGTGGAGTGTTACAGCAATTACAGGTTGTGTTGGATTTCTCATGTTCGGGAATCTGCCCTGTGATAAAACCTCAATGTCAATAAATACTACACGTGGTTGAATGATCTTGTTCACAGGCACTATTGTTGTGTAAGGAATAACTACTGTGTTAATTGGCGTGTAGAAACAGGATAGGATGCCTGTATCTATCAACAACCTTTGAATGTAATTTACATCAGCCTCATGTGGTGCTTTGAACTTTACACGATTATTACCTACAGAAGCTGGATCGGTTGCTATGATCTTTATGTCTGGTTTTCCATCCATATGGAGAAAACCACCCAGAGTCTCTACAATCCAAGGTTCGGTTGGAATTGCCTCTGTTGATGGAACATAGAGATATGGAACGAAACCTGTTATGAAAACTTTTTTCTTTACAAGAGATGTGGTGTCCCTTACCCACATATCAATATTCCCAGATTCACCATTATAATGGGCAGTTAAATATTGATACTCAGGCAAGAGAACACCAGAAACAGAAACTAAACAGATTTATAGTATTTAAACCTTTCGGTGTGTATTTTCCTTTTTATCTGTTATAGAAATTCTATGAATCAACAAGGGACATTTTACTTCCACTCCAAACGGACACTCCTCAAATATATTTCCATCTGGATTGGGTTGACCACACCACTGATTGAGTGTTGTGGGAGATTCAAACTGAATCAAATACTTACATTTTTTTACCGTATATTATCCCATCCTGTTTTACCAACTCTACTTGAAATCAAATCGGCAGAAGAAACTATACTAGCCAAGAGTGTGTCTGGATAATAGCCTGTTACACTCCAACCACCCATATGACTGAGTATGGCTAGGCGTATATTCTGAGAAAAGTTGAAACCAAACTCATCCCAATCTAAAATGGGAATTTCGGCATGATCAACAGGTCCAATAGTGTTATGTGGCTTGGTAAATATCAAACTGTTTGGATTATGTTCATATGCACCATTAACCAGAATATACATATCGGACTTGCCAGCATCGTGGAAAATTATAGAAATCATAAGTTCATCCAAATCCATACTTTCAAACACACAGGCATCATAAATGGATTGACCAATAAATATCATTTCTTCTGTATGGGCACGAAGTCCACCTTTAAAGAAATGGTGGATATTACGACTTGCTGGTGCATCATCAAAACCACGTTTCTTAATTATTTCAAAATATTCAAATGACCACGTTCTAAATTGTCTGTCGTTTATGCTCTCTATACTTTTTTCTATATTTATTTTATCCATTTATACCACCTTTTACTTTCCAGCTTGATACTCATTCCAAGTAAGTGTTTGAGAACTTATTATTTTGGGTTCACCATCTATATAAACTTCTTGACCAAACAACACCCATTTCACAATATTTAAATTACCAGTAATTGTGGAATGTGTCTTTAATACTGTTTTCGTTCCATTATCATATTGAGTGATTGTATATTCTATACGTTCTGTTACACTAACCAATGGTGGAATATATTGAAGTCTATACAAGACACCAAAGAATATGGCAACTATAAATAAAATAATAAAAATTTTTACAATCTTTCTCCTATTATTTGGTACAACAACGTTGGTGTTAGTATAATCATCGGTAGTATTTGTATAGTCCGACATCGAATATCCCAACACAAATGATTTCTGAGCATTTAAACCTTTCGGTTAAAATGGTGTGGGTGTAGGATGGTCCTTGGTTACTTCGCACCTTTCACGGATTTCCACCATCAATAGCCCTAGAGAGATTACTTTCATCGACCTTTGGGTGCTGTCGTTCCCTTCAGGATGTCCCGTTTCCCACAAATAACAGAATCGGTCTGGAAATATTTAAACCTTTCGGTTTTTATTTCTCCCTTTGGAATACATTTTTATAAATAATTTCTCCCATTTTTTCTAAAATCAAAAAAGTCAACTACAGATTGATATAGCCACCCACCTAGAATAAAAGAAACACCACCACAGATCATAAAACCCATTTTATCTCTATCAATAAAGGAAAAATATGTTAAACCCCATAATAATACTGCAAGTGTCAAACAAATTACTACATCCGTTTTATGACTTTTAAAACGTATCTGAAACAATTCTTCCCTATCCATTTTTTTGCTTCTCCCTCACCAACCTCTCTTCAGATTCTATACAGCAATCATGGTAAAATGAACAGGAAAGACAGGTTTTGTTCATCAAATAGATGTGCTTTGGTGTACTTTCATATGGAGAATCTTTCCAGCCGAAACATGCTAGATCACGATCTGTTGTGTAACACATTTTTATTCCCTCTCGTTTCTTGACCCAATACCAATACCAACATTAATGCCCCACAAAAAGTAGCATGTTGTATAAAGTATGAGCCAATATACACTACCCATACCAAATTCTACGCCGATAGCAAATAGTATGCCACCAACGATGAGTAATATTACTTGAATAATTACTAATGTTTTTGTTTTCATTTTACACTATCATCCCCAAGCCTCATTAAACGTCATACCATTTTTCATTTTTTCTGCGGTGTCAAGGAAGTTCAATATTCCGCAATAATAATTTTCAGAATCCATAAAATTAGCAAGAAGTTGTTCATATTTTTCCTGCAACTTATGTATTTTCTCAATACTCATAATTTTTATAAAACTATCTAACTGCTTTTCCAACGGACTTTTCCTCTTAAATATATTTCTTATCATTTCACTTCATCCTTTACCTGTGATGAGTCGAGTGTGCCATCAATCAGATGAATATATTGTTTCATCTGTTCTTCTGAGAACTTTGCTGTTCTTTTCTCTAAGCTCTTTGCACATCTTATATATACTTCTGCACTATCCTTCATCATAATGTAGTCATAATATGCTATTTTAACAGGGTTTTTTTCTATAGTAATCATTTTTTCACATCCAATTTAACCAATACTAACAATAAACTAATTGAAGTTAAAAATGAAACACCAAAAAATACCTGACCCAAAACATCATATCCAAACAAACGCCATGATATTAGCACACCAACTAGACCTGAGAGATAAATAATACAAGAAAAGAAAAAAAACCAATTATTTTTCATTTTTTTATCACCTATCATAACGTGTTACAGCCATTAATAAACCTTCCGTTTATCATCAACCTCAACAATTTTCAACAAGTAGATGAGGTAGCTACCTACTCGCCTCTTGTTATATCTTTTCCTAGCCGAACTTTCATCCTCAAAGTATTCTGGTTCCCAATCACCAGAACTGGAATTGACTTCAGCAACTATCCATCTTTCAGTCATTATCTTAACCATCCACTTTATGTAATACTGATGTGCTTATAGATGGTTGTGTCTTTTCCCACTCTTCTTGTATTTTCAAAGTTCTGCCTATGTTCCAAGGGCATTTATCACATATATGTTCTAACTCGTCAACCTTGGCTTGGAAATTCATCACTTCACCCCTTGCCCTATCACGTTCCTCTTCGAGTTTTAGAATGGTTTCGTGATCGTTCATTGAGATTCCTGCTTTGTCTTTTCCTCTGCTGTTTGAATTACTGTTTTTAGACCAATATAGATACCGAAACCTATACCACTAAAACCTATGGCTAAATCACCAATGAATTGGTTTCCAAGCATGACAAAACCAACAAAAGAGAGCATACCAATGGTTGCACAGATCGCTTCTATTAAAACAGCAACTTCAAATCTCATTTTTAGTTCATCCTAGTGTGGTAACAATTTTATTTAAATTAGCACCATCTTCCTTAGCTAACCTTTTCATAAAGTTGATTATAGCTTCTGGTTTATTCCCAACTAGCTCAAAGGAATAGGTGGGTGGACAGCAAAATGTTCTCACCACGATTAACTTATCCGTATCTAGGTCAATACAAGCCATATCCATTAGTCTTTGGGGAATTGTATATTTATTATAAAAATCAATTCCTACTACCTTTTTTTCGGACAAATTACAGTCATTCTCATTACTACGATGTACCATATAAAGGTTTCGGTTTAGCAAATAATTTCTTGTTTTCCGCTTCTAATCGTCTAAAGAAAGCCTGTCTCTCCTTTGTCATATAACCATTGCCTTCACACCAGAGACAAAGACTATAATCTGTCTCAAATGTTCCATCTCTCCCAAAGTGGAAATATCCTTCACCTTTACAGTGTGGGCAGACTATAGCACCTTCTGGTATCTTTATGGTTTCACGATAAATTTCGCCCTGTCTTACAGGATGAACATAATCAGACATTTTTCTATCTCCTACATTGGCTTGGTTCCTTTTAACTCTTCCTGCATCTTGTCTCTTATCTTCTTTGGGAATTCTTTGAGCAACATTGTGGCAACATCATCGTCTTGAATTGATTGAATGATCTCGTTCCATTCTGCCAATGTAAGTGTGATAGTTACCGAAAGGTCCATTATTGTTGTTTTTTTACTCATCCTTTATCCACCCTTTCTATATTTTTTAAATGATATTCCACAGATTCCGTGATAATATCACTCCAAGCCCACATCTGAAGGGATTCCTCTATTTCATTCCGTAATTCTTCATCTGTTAGATTATATTTCTTCTTAGTCTCATCCCATATATGCTTATATGTGAAGAGTTCATAAGTTTTATAAACAGCAGGTTCAATCATTTCATCACCAAGCGGTGCTTTCAAACTTTTAACTGTTTCTGATGGATGATACACATTAGATTTTGGATATTTATCTTTCCAAGATTCAGTCATTCTTTACACACCCATGATTCTGGGTATCTCTATCTATTCTCAGTTAGAATTCTAAGCATTTAAACCTTTCGGTTATTATCTGTGAATACCTATACAAAGACCACCATTAGTGGCATTATCAATCTTACAAACACCATATTCCTCAAGTTTTTTTATAATTTCTTGAATATCACATATTCTACTCAATTAAATTCACCTGAAACATGGCGGGTTACGTGTATCATCGAACAACTTTTCCCTACGTTCAACCTCCACTAAAAATATTTTCATTCTTATCCTCATAATTCTTATTTCCTCATTAATATCAACAAAAGAATAATTTCTCATATCTTCTCTAATTTCCATAGCTAATTCATCTGGGTCTTTACATCCCGTTTCAAATGATCCAAGTTTATTCATTTAATCACTCTCCAATTATTACATCTCTGTTTTTTCAATTCTTCTTCCCATCCTTTTTTGTCTGTATCAACTAAATATAATGCTCTAATCCAAATATTTTCAGGTTCATCCACAGAAAAACGACAGGTATATTCATGTGGAGAATCATCATAAGATAAAAATCCAAATCGCTTATAGAAGCAATTAAAACAGGACTTTTCACTCATTTTTTATCCACCGATCTTTCTAATTTTTTCTCAGCTTGCCGAATCATAGTCGTAACATGACAGTTAATTCTGCCACATGTTGGGCAAACTGGCTTACCATCCTTTCCTATCATTTTTTAATAACTCCATAGAGGCAAAACACACCATTGTTGTCCAAATCAAACTCTAGACAATGTTCACAAATTTCACAGTTTCCCATGTTCTGCCAACCCGTTTTTTTGTCTCTGGTTGGTATGCCCTCAATTATTGGTGGCTCTTTGGGTGGTGTAGTAATTATACCATTAAGATATTGGTTCCACTCTTTTACTATTGGTTCATTTTGCTCCGAAATTAATTGCCGTTGTTCATCTGTCATTTTAGAATAGTCATATATCTTATAGGTTTTGGGACACCAAACTGCTGAACTACGCACTCTGAATTTTGCTTTTCTTAAAAGTTCTACATCCATATTAATCACTTCTTGGCTGAAAGTGGCTGTTCCAAATTTTTATATGCCTTCTCGATGGCTGGTATCAATAGTTTGCCGTTGTTTCGTTTTTCAACCAAGTTTGAGAATTGCCTGTTACCTCTTTCTTCTCTGAGAATATGTGCAATCTTCCATGCGTCATTAGATAGTAAAACTAAATGGGTATAGCTTCCCCCAACTCTTCCCGTATTATCTTTTTTGATGAAGGCAAAGGGGCATCTGACAAAACTGATAAACTTGTCATCGTGCCATCCCTTAGCTATATCAAGGTCTGTATCATTCATTCGAGATGGTTGAACACAACCCATCTGGTTCACCATACAATCCTCAAAGTACAAAAGTAAGTTCCTTTCATCCTTGGTCATATCTTCAACTTTCATTTTTCATTCACCCTATTTTCTACCTCTTTAATATGGGATAAAAGTGGTTCATTCTTCTCCGATTCCATTCGCCAAGTCTCACCATCAAATAATTCTATCTTTCCCTTACTTGTACGCCATATCAGAGAATCATCAGGATTAATTCGAGCCTTCCATAAAAGGTGCTGAATGAAAGCTAACAACTTCTCAGGGTTCTCAATCCATTCCTTTACTGTATCTTCAACAGTGACTCTTTGGATACTCATTTTTTCACCATCTCTGAAAACTTTGTCGTATATGATTCTGTATTAGCGGCATACTGTTCAGACCTATATGAACAACTCTCAATTGGACATTTTAATTCTGATCTAGTCCACTCATCTGTGGAAATTAATTTTTCCAAATGAATCGGACATATTCTCCTGCCTGATTTAAGTTCATAATATGAGTATCCTGTTAGTGGGTGTGTATATCCACTGAAATAAAAGGATTTTCTTTCTACGTATAGCCCAAACTTTTGAAATGTATGTCTAGCTGATTCGGTACGTATCTCGAAGTTATTTATATCACCCCTTAGAGACTTCATACCACGTTGAAAACTCTTGTTCCAACGATATTCTCCATATGTGAATTTCATTATTTATCCAACCCTATCTATCAACCGATTATAGGCATCTATAATTGAACCTTTAGCATCAAGTTCCTTGAATGTTGATCTGCAATGGATGTTCTTACACTCAAATACAAATATGTAGTTATTATCGGTTTTTATCTTTGTGCTAAAGAGTTGATCCTTTTTGCACATTGGACATATATACGGTCCTTTAAACATGTTATGAACATTATTTCTTCGATGTTCTGTAAGAGAGGCTTTATATTCCTCAATTTCATCTATTGATTTTTGCATTACTGTCAATAACAGAGTTGGTTGATGAGTTTATAAAGATTTCGGTTAAAAGACCGAATTTAAACGGATATTTTGTTAATAACTTCCTGTCCTTTCACAGCAAGGTCAAACGGGTTTGTGGTGCATGGCAGACTTCTATACTCAAATCCGTGTTTCTTAGGTTCCCACTCACCAAGCATCCTCTTGTTGGAAACCACATAATCTTTGAATGTGTTGTCCAATTCAAAAACCATATGTCGAATTTCATCCTTTGTGAAGTCTCTAAACTTTTCTTTTTCTGTATCCCATATGGAAAAGTGAACGTGCATACCAGCAGTTGCCCTTCCGGGTAGAAGTCCTGTGTTGTGGGTGTGTTCGGTCTTTCCATAGATGTTTTGTGTACTATCACCAAATGAGGCATGATGATACTTTTCGGCTATATATTTCTGCCATTCGTCTGTGACTTTCATTTCTGGACTTAGAAGTATTTTTAATCCTAACACACGTGCCTTTTCTCTTTCGTTGCTTTCGGCTAGTCCAAGTGTATCAACAACTCTCTCTGGGTTACTTCCCCAAGCAGAACGGACTTCAACAAGGAAGCCCATCTCATCAGCAGGGAAGTTGTACATAGGTGCTTCTACGATTCTGTTATCAGAGTCGAGAAGCCACATCTCTCTCTCCAAACCAATCTCTTTGATTAGCATACATACTACCTTTATCGAGAATATATAAACGTTTGTGTACTGTTTGCACAAAAAATACATTAAAACATTAAGTTTTACCTGAAATAAGTACCGTAATATATAATCAGGGCATTGTTAGCAACAACTATCATGTTTATTTCAATAGCTAATATAATGAAAACCTTACAAAATTTCCGATATGCCAGTGATGCATTATGCCTTTCAAGATAGTTTTGCCCAAATATAAGCACACCAGCCACACCACTCATTATCAGAAATGATACTAATATCACAAGTGGATAGCCCCCTAAATTCAAAAGATATGCGGTTACAGGATTTGCCTCATATCCATAACCATGACTTATAGAAACAGTGGTTGTGATCAAATCTAAGAATTTCGTAAAGAAGAGAAGAGATACAATTATGAAAGGTTGTATTTTTAGACTCTTAATTTCAGAACCCATATTTGATATTTGGTTGTGATCTGTTTATAAACATTTCGGTTCAGTTTAGGAAAAAATGCTCTGATATATAATAATACAATTATTCAGGACAACAATCATATTAAATATGAAAAAACCATAAGTAACTATCCTAATTGTAAATATCGTTGGTATACCCTCTCTATTGAACCATTTTTGCATGAAAAGGATCATGATACCAACACAGGACATAACCAATAAAGATACAATCGCTAGTGATAGAAAACCACCTATACCTAGAAAGTACGCTGTGATGGGGTTTGCTTCAGAGGCATAACCACTTTTTATTCCAAAATAAGTTGTTCCTAAGTCCAAAATCTTTGAACCTAAGAGAAGTGTGAAGACTGTGACGGGTTGGAGTTTTCCTTGTGTCTTGGACATAATAATTTATATGTGATAACTTACTTATAAGGTTTTCTATTTTATAGGTGATGTCATACCATCGGATTTTCCAGCCAAAGACATCATTTCATTATAACACTTTAGACAAAGTTCTCTTTGATTTTTTGGATCATATCCCAGAAAATCGGTCTTACAACCACATTTATCACACGTTGTTTTTCCTATCTCTAATCACCTCCATCCAGAGATTTTCCATTTTTATCCAAGCACTTACATTTTCAAGGGTTATTTTTCTCTCTTTATCCAAGTAGTAGATTTCCTTTATCCCACTTTGAATGATAAAACGTCTGCACATAAAACATGGGCTATCTCCTTTGGCATCGCCAGCAGGGGAAAGATACATGGTTGCACCCCATCTACGTATTGGATCGGCTTGAATTATGGCGTTCTGTTCAGCGTGAACGGCTGGACAGAAGTTGTAGGATGTTGAATGTTCTTCGTTCTCTAAGTCCTTGAGACAGGGCATTTCTTCCGTTCCACAGTTGTGAGTTCCACGTGCAGAACCGTTATATCCCGAACTGATAATCATGTCATCTTTTACGATGATTGCACCGAACTTTCGTCTTGAACAGGAAGAACGTTCAGCAACAACACCTGCTATATCCAGATAATACTGGGTTTTTGTTGGTCTAGACAATTCTATATTTTAACCACATGAACTACATATAAATGTTTCGGTAAATATATCCCAGTTTCCTTTAATATATAATTTTTTTGGTTATTTTTTCAGCTTTTTTTCCAATTCCTCTATCTTTGTGTTGAGTATAGCAATATCAGCATAGTGCTTTAACTTAACTTCTGGTGCTTTTGCCCCACCAAACTCTTGTTTCCACAAAGTAACTTCATTCTCAAGAACCTTGTATGGGCATTTGTTCGGAGTACACCGTATCTTAATACAGAAATCACGGTTCGGGCAACTAAGCTGGATTTTCTCTTCCTCACTCAATTTATATGTCATTTTTTCACCATTCCATCGGCTGTGGATTTAATACAAGAATAACGTTTCATATTTTCATTAAATGAACTTGTCTTTTTCTCTTTATCAGACCATTCACTTAACCTAGCCATACCATCTTTAAAATAACTAAATTTCATAGCACATCTTAGACACCTTGCATCTCCATATCTCTCTATATCAGACTGAACCCATTTGTGAGGTAGTAAATCTTTTTCAGTAAGAGGAACCACAAGTTGAAGTTTATCAAGTAATTTTTGAAGTCTTACACGTTCTGCATCATATTGATTTTCAGATGAGAAGTCCCTTTTCTTATATGCCTCATCAGCAAGTTTTTTTAGTTTTGAAATCCTTTCTTCCAAATTCTTTATACTATGTGTTGGATTATTATTCATCATATTGCACAATAACCTATGTTATTGATCATTAATATAAGTCTTTCGGTTTGAAACCACCAAAATCATTAGTTATCTATTATAAAATAAATAGATTTTTTACTATCTACTCGTCTACGCTTCCACGCTTCCACTCTTCAAATATTATGATGTGATCTCATTTTTTCGCCTTTTCTTTTTAAGAAAGCAAAATATTTTAACAGAATTCTAACATCTTTTTCTGTCCCATTTCTAACTGCCATATTCTGAACGATTCTAAAGCTATCCGTGCAACCTCTACTTTTATACCAGTTTAGAATCACAATCGAACCAGCAAGTGGATTTGGTTCCCTTTCTTCTCCTATAAAATCGCCAAACGGAACATAAATCACCCCTGCACAATCATCATTATCATACCAATATGTTCCATATGGTGAATAATTATCTTCATGCTGGTTACAGAACCTACGGAGTTTATTTATCAAAAAGCAATTCCAGTTATCGTCCCTGAAAGTGCCATCTAGATTGAAAGCACAGTATGGTGGGCTTCCATTCCAATTCTGTTTACCGTGTCTGCAAAGTATTCCTGTCAATATTTTTCCTTCCTTTGCACCAACATTCCCAGCACATTTCCTTAGTACCTTCCCTACCTACAGTTCTAGACCATTCTAAATATGCTGAAATACTCAGTGGGTTACTACCAATGATGATTATCTCAGATTCGTGACCACATTTATACTTTGTCAAACTTTTTCAATATGAGTAAAGACCTGTGTAGTATTTAAATCTTTCGTATCTAAAGATATTTAGGTAATGTTTCCATAACCAAAAAAGAAAGCTAACAAATCCATGAAAATACTACACCCACAAGCTACAATAAATCCAGCAACACCCGGAGTATAATTTGACTGGTAATTGGAAAACCAACCAGTATACCAAATTCCAAATATGACAAGATCAAATGCCGAACTTAGCACAATGGCTATACCAAATGCTTTCCAATCCATATTAGACTTCACCATTTCTATTTCAATACGTGTAAATACTTGTGTAGTATTTAAGTCTTTCGTATCTAAACAAACCTTTAAATACTATTAATGTTTCTATAATATGCTTACTGCCTCAAAGCACATCGCTGACTGACCAATTACTTTGACGGGGAGGGGTAAGCTATTTTCTTCTTATCCCATATTTTTATACGGACAATCTCTAACACTAACATACATACACATTCCGATGCTACGCAACTTTGAACATGTATATGGTTTTAGATGTCTACAAGATTTAATTTGACTTAAACATATGGTGTTATTCCAATCCAACCAATTCAATGGCTCAAGGAAACTTCTTACATCCTCTGGACTGAAAACCTGTAATAAATCTGTCGCTGTTGCAACCCTAGCAGAATGTACAGGGTTTGGAACTGTTATTGCATTGTAAAGGCAAGGTCTTAGATATGCTTTTAAAAGATCGTTTGTTCGACCAGACACAACAGGTTGAGCTATTAATGATGGTGTCATATTCACGATTTCAGATAGTTTTAACTGTGGTAAATCGTTTATTGTTTGTGTTGGTTTTGGTGCTTCTGAAAATTCATGTGGCATCCTTGACCAGTTAATAACATCCATCCACTTGAAATTTACAAACTCTGGTGGAAGTGGTGTACACCAGAACCTATTCTGTGGTGGTCTACGTGTATTGGGTATTCTACTAATTCTTCGTATATCTCCGATGCAATGTGGGTCTGCTGTTGTTTTTGTATATCCATCACCAAAAACAGCTCTGAGAATACCCCAAGTTGCTTGTGATAAAATCTCTTTCGTGGTTGGAATTGGCTTTAACAGAACATAAATATGAACACCTTTTTTACCAGACGCAATTACCGCAACCGAATGTCCTTCTGCCATAAGCCATTTATAAACTCTCTTTGCATCTTCAAGTGCAGAGGCATAACCATCAAAATCATAAAAAATTTTGTCCACTTCATAATCTAATGTATAGATTGAGGTATAACAATCAGTTACTCCGTCATTTTCAACTAAATAACGTTGCATTGCATCCATGTTATAAATATTCGATCTTATTCCAACTTCTCTGGGAAACTTACCAAAAAGTTGTCGGGTTAGTTGATCAAAAATCATAAATAATCACACATAGAATTTATGTTAAACTATTGTACCTTATCTGATCAATGTTTTTCTCAATTTCTTCAAAGTGCCTATCCAAAGTAAATATAAGTTTTCCCATTAAACACAATCTACATATTTCTGGACTTGGTTTATGTAAACAATCACCAGAATATTTATCATTCATTGGAAGTGGTGTAAATTCACAACTTGGAACATCATCAGAATCATTACGATTTTTCAATATCCAAGGTTCAGTATGATCAGTCATTTTATCTATTCTCTTTTTCGATCATTCTAAATGTTGGATGGTCTGGTGAGTTTGGGTGTGTTACAGTTACCCAAACCTGTCCATCTTTTCCAAGTGTGATTTTTGTCACCTTGAGTTGGATTGTATCACCAACTTGTAAAGTGTCCATTTAGATCAGTCCTGTTTTTTAGTCGCTAAGAAGCACATCATATTTATGTCTTTTGATTGTTGTGTTATGAATATTGCCTTCTGGAACATTGTGATAGTGATTTCACCTGCAAAACTTTCCAACAGACTTTTTAATAACTTTACATTAAAGTTATATTTCTGATAGTTAAATGGTACTTCAGGTGTTATTGGTGTGTCTGTCTCAAGATGATTTCTTGGAACCAATACTTTTTGTGGATCAAGGTTCATATTCATTTCTGCATGTCCATCCATTTCCCACTCTAACTTCATAGAAGTATCGAGTACTGATATGGAAACATCTGGGAAGTTTGGTATCACTAGTCTTTCTCTTCCAATCTTAGTTTGGAAATGTATTGGTGTACTCTGTCTCTTTGCTGGCAGAAAACCAATGCCTTCAACGTCTGTTACGGGTATACTACTTTCAGCAACACCAACTGACTTGATGTTTTGTGGGTTCGGTATAGATGGTGTCCAACGTTTACCACCAGCAACAAGCTGTAGCTTATTGTTGGGTATGTCCGACTCAATTGTAACTGATTGTTCGGAACCAATATACAATTCATCAAGATTTTTAATAAACTGTTTTGTAATCTTGATTTCTGTCATTGCATCACATACATACTCACTAAAGTATGTAGGTTGATAGACACCATAAGTACCATACGTTCCTTGTGATACATTTGTGATTGCCTCTTGTGGAGTGAATCTAATGAAAGCAGAATCCGACAGTCCATTCATCAAGGCTTTCTTAAACATATCTAGTAATCGTTTGGGTTCTAATGTTATCTTAAACATTTTTACTTATCTCCTTTATAAAGCAATTCATATGCTTTAACTTTTCCAGCATCTGCTGTAACATCTACTTTTCTACCTGTAGGGAAACTAGCATATTTAGATGTTGTTATATGTGCATTAAAACGCACAACACCACTAAGTTTATCTTCTGTACTCCACGTTTCAATAACGATGTCTGTCTGATCCTCAATGATGTCTAACCAGATTGGTTTCTTTGTCCTTTCCTTGGTTACACCATTGATTATTATTTCTTCATAATCATACTTAGTGCAGAAGATTACCCCTTTCTTCACAATCATTGCTAGTTTGAGGAATAACTGTTTAGTGTAGAGTCTGCGATCCTTCCAGAATTGCCACTCAACACCCTGAGTCATTTTTATACCATTACGCCATCTCATAACATTTTCTGCAATTTTCATATACTCTTCCAGACCATCTATTAAAATCCAATCTGGATAAGCGTCTGGTCCTTGTGACTTAATCATATCCAGAATTGAGAAGATGTATCGGAAGCAAATTTCAGATGATACTAGAGAAGCATCTGGGCTTGAGTAATCCATATATTTAATGGCATCATAAATAGTGATTCTTGGGTCGCTGTTAAACATATCAACCCAAGTTGGCACTGTTTTGTGGTCAAATGACAGAACATCCATCTTTCCGGGGAAGGAAAGTGCTACTGTCGTTTTTCCTGAGTTTTTACCACCAAAAACAGTGAGATATTTTAGTAGTGTTGGTTTTTCTGGTTCCATATCATATTCTTTCGGAAATGTTGGTAGTGCTATAATTGGTACGTCTGATGTTTGTTTAAACACATTCATACCACTAGACAAAAGTGGGTTTGGCACAGGTGCTGGTGGTTTTGGTGCTTCAGGTAGAAGTGAAGATATTCCAGTTAGAGGCTTAGTTTCTTGTGGTGTTGGTGTAGCTTCTGGTGTTTTTTCGGGTGCTACTTCAGATGTTTTTTCTGGTGTAGTTTCTGGTGGTTTATTTTCCACTGGTTTTGGTTCTGTTATTTGTGGTTGAACAACTGGTGGTTGTTCATCCTTCTTTTTCACACCAAATAAAGCCTCAAGTGACATTTAGTTTACCGTTCCTCAAATCCTGACTGAGAGAAGATTGGGACTATAAGACAGACAGCCATACTTAAAGTTTCTAAGTTTGTTGTGTTATCCCTCTTCTTCGTAATAGGTCCAAGGAAAGCACAATATGTACCATCATCATAGACTGTATTCTCTGGTGCTACCCAACCAGTTATTCCGGGCATAACAATTCTACCCTGATTATCCTGAGTTGGTTTTTCCTGAACGGTCATGTCGGTTATCTTGATCCTACCAGACATTATGTCTGTTGTATCTGGTAAATCCTTTGGCTTCCATGTTATTGGAGAACCAGAAACATAACCGATGATACAACGCCAATCCGTATCAACAACATATCCTGTTTGTGCTACTGTTTTTGACGGATTATTATATGCCTCTGCAATTGTTACAATTGGAATCTTTAGTTGCTCACATAGAGCATATACATCTAAGTTCGATGGCTGTACGGGTCTTACATTTGCCCTATCATCTAAGACAAAATCACCACCCTCAGCAAATCTGCCGAGACTAGCGGTATATATGCTTAGTGGGACAAGCCCAAGCGGAACATCTGCAAATTTACCATTACCAACCATTCTCTTTATTACCATTTGACCTTCATTAACACCAGCATAGGCATTAATATAAGGTGTTTTTCCACCCTTACTAATTTTCTTTCCCTGATGTCCAAGGAAGATAAAGGTAATATCTGTCACAGGTGGTCTTTGGATAAGCATCTGGAAAGCCTTCCCAATTGCATATCTCTGTCTCATTTCAAGTAGTCTTTCGGGTGTCGAGCTAGGAAATTGCTTTGTTGCGAATGTTCCTGAAACCTCAAACTCCCTTTGGTACTCCTTGATTACAACATCACGACTAATTCCCCACTTTGATACCAGTTGGCTAAACATAGCCTCAACAAAATCTGGATATGTAGGCGGGTGTGCTAATAGTTTTGAATCTTGTGTACTCAAATTGAGTCTGGGAATGATCCAATAGAAGGGTATATAAACCTTTGTAATATACCATAGATTGCTATGTATTCCAACATTAAAAAAAGATTACTGGTAGTATATATACCGATATTGGTTTGGATATTATATCACCTCAAAGGCAAATCGGAGATGCTTCTTGAGGATATGGAGATCAGAATACTTAAATACTCTTGTGTATAGGGATAGGTAACTATGTCCGAAAACATAAAACTAGTCGATAAATACAAACCACAACATTGGGAAGATATTGTTGGACAAACTAGGATTGTTACTCAGGTAAAAGCCATTGTGGATAAAAAAGGACCATACCCACACTTTTTGTTTGTTGGTCCTGCTGGTTCTGGTAAAACTTCTTTAGCAGAAATATTTGCTAAAGAAACAGGATATGATGTTCACGAATTTAACGGTTCTGACGATAGAACACTTGTTTTCATTAGAGATAAAATCAAGGCACTTTCACAATTTGCTGGTAGGAGAATTATTATTCTAGATGAAGCCGATATGTTGATTCAACCAGCACAGATGGCTATGAAGAGGATAATGGAAACCACAGATGCCATATACATACTCTGTGCTAATGATGAATTTAAAATTGAGGATGCTATCAAAAGCAGGTGTGCAATTTTCCGTTTCCCAAGGTTGACTGATAGTGTTGTTGAAGCTAAAATTGTTGATATTATTAAAAAAGAAGGAATTGGCTTTGTTGATGACGAAAACCAAACTGTTATGAGAGGTCTGGGTACACTTGTCAAAAATGCCAAGGGAGATTTACGAACAGCACTCAACGATCTTGAAACTGTTATAGATGTCAATAAACAAATAACACCTGAGTCAATAATGCTTGTTGGTGGAACCACAGGACTTGCTGTTTTGGCTATGGTTAAAGCACTTGAGGGTGATTTCAACACAGCCAAGGAAATGATCGAAAAGGCATATGTTGAAGGAAAATACGATCCAAGAAATATTTGTAGGGAGTTATATAGTGCTATACCAAATTTGAATGTTGAGTTAGAAATAAAGATTAGGATGTTCGAGAAGCTGGGAGAAGTTGAACACAACCTAAATGATGGTGGTGATCCAATAATTCAATTGGTCACATATATATCTTTTATATGGTTAATCCCACATGCTACGGGTTGCCCACTTCTCAAGTAGGTTTAATTTATGTCCGAATATTGGATTGAAATACACCCAGAAGAACCACAGTATATAATCGTTTCGGATGAAATTATCAATATTCTAAGAAATGCGAAGTTTCCAGAAAAATTAGATGTACAGATTATATTAATTGATAAAACAATTACACTCATATTCTATAAATTTACTTCAGATGCTGAGAAAAAAGCAATACTTACAGACAATAAAATTACGGGAATTAAATATACAGACATCAGTAAGGTTTATAAGTTGCCGATTAGAGTATTTGTTACCTTTGAACAGAGGGACACATACCAACAAACCAACCTTGACTTTGACGTTTTTGTGATTGACTTCACGACTGACATAGACAAACCAAAACAGGAAGAGGAAGAAAGTTTAGAAGATGTGTTCAAATGATGTCCACAGTAAATGAAAAAATGGCTAGTATCACTCAAACCCAGATGAATCTGGATGAAAACTGCCCTCAGAGTTGGTATTATTATCGTAAAAAGTTCCCTAAAATTATTGGAGATACTAGATATATGCTGGTTGGAACCATAATCCATAATTCCATAGAACAATATTTTAGGACAATTTCAGAAAGCCCACATACTGGACTAATATCTGGAACATTCAAGACAATTTTAGATAAGAATTGGGAACCACATAATGAAGAACTAAAAGAATTATATAATAGAAAAATAAAATGTACAGAAAACTTCTTAAAGTTTGAAACAGAACGAATGAAAGTTTGCAATAGATATAGACCATCAATGCAAGAAGAAAAATTAAATGCCAATATTAACGGTGTAGAGTTTTTTACAATTGTTGATTGTTTCTGGGCTGAAGATGGATTCTTAGTTGATTGGAAAACAGGAAGCAAGAACACTTTAAGTGTACAGGATTACATTCAAGGCATGATTGAAAAAATGATTCTTGAGGCTAGAGGATATACAGTCAAGAAAGTAGTTTTTGCAATGTTATTCACAGGGCAATATATTGAGATGGGTGTACAACCAGATAATTTCATTATGGACAGAGCAAACAAAATGATCCGTGAATGGACAACTGGTAACTTCCCAAAAATAAGAGGGCAACAATGTTTATATTGCGGTTGGGATATTAGGTGTGCCCTTCAAGAGAAGAAAATTAGTCTATGGGAGATATAAAAATGGGTGTATATCATAAATGTGAACATTGTAATAGAACCCTAACAGATATGGATTCCATGACTGTCGGTTATGGTCCAGTTTGTTATAAAAAGTTATTTGGTATAGCACTAAAAAGAACACAAGCTAACAAAACAAAAACTATATACAAAACAACAAAAAAGATGAAAGATTTGTTGGAAATGGAGAATTTAGATGAGGTTTTTATAGATGTTTGAACCAAAAAAAATTAGTGATTTATTGGGTAATCCAACAGCACTTAAAAAATTAGAGGAACAGATCAAAGACGGTGTTCCAACACTTATTGTTGGTCCACCCGGAATTGGTAAAACCACAGGTGTAAATGTTATTGCAAAAGAGTTAGGATATGAAGTCATGGGGCTTAATGCTAGTGACGATAGACAGGCTGGAACAGATGATGAACCAAGCGAACTTAGAAAGTTGCTTTGGAAATCTCAAATGAATAGCCCATTTGGTGAGAAATATCTTATATTTTTAGATGAAGTTGATGGTATGGGTAGCACTCAAATGGATGGTGTATCGAGTTGGGATATTGTTAAGGATATAATTCAAGAAAGCGTTTATCCTGTTATTCTAGCTTGTAACGATGACTATAAGGTTCCAGAAGGCGTACAAAAACTTCTAATAAAAATTGATTTCAGACAGGTTGATTCCAGAACAGTAACAAAAATTGTACAGAAGTTTGCTAAGGATATGGGTGTTTCACCAGACTTATCAAAAATTGGTGGTGATATTAGATCAGGAATTTCCCTTCTTTTTGGTGGTGAAGGTTATGTTCCATCTGGTGATTTCCTATATATTCAGAAGTTTTTTGCTGAAGGAACAGAGATTGAACGAGAGAAATATCCTTGGATTTTAGATAACATACCTGAATTTTACAAGGGTTATGATATGTATTTGGCATATAAAGTACTATCATTAACCAGATATAGCCCAAGGGCACTAGATATGCTGAGAAAGGGCAAGATAGGAAGGGTAAAGTTCCCTACTTATTACCTAGTTAGGAAGAAAGATAAAAAGGTGGAGAAAGAGGAAAATGGTCAAGTTTAGAGATGCGGGTTGCCTTTTAACAGCTATTGTTTTGGGTAATGTATTTTGCGATAATTGTCCTTTTCACCTACTTTTTGGATGCCATAGTGGTGAATATATAACAGATAAGGTGAAAACAGAAAATGGCTGATATTTCAGAAAAAAACCCGTTTGATATTATTTCATTACCATCAGAGATAGAAAAAGAAGAGACAATCAAAAAGAGAGAGGGTATTACGGCAACTGGTTTGGTTGGAGAACTTGCAAATTTTATGTCTGATAAAATTCCAACAAGCCCAGATTGGTGTGAAAATTTGGCGGCTTGTTTGGTTGGGGCAATTGCTGGTTCAACTGAGGATGGAAAAATGAGAGAGATTAGAAATTCTTTTGGACCACTCAGACCTAACATATTTACAATTTATATCGGTGCTAGTAGATTAGGATTCAAAACAGTTCCACTTAAAACGGTTGTTAGACCTATGTTAATCAGAGTTACAACCATGTATAACAGCAAAGTGTGTTTGGAAAATGGAATAACTGTTGATGAGTTCTATATTAGAAAATCTGGTTTATCAAAGGCAAAAGGAAAAGAAAAAACAACACCAGAATGGAAAAAGGAAAAGGAGTTTATTGATAGAATTTCAACACAACTAGTAAATTTTGAAATGCCTGAGAGTTTTACAAGTGAAGCATTAATATCTTGGTTATCAACACATCCAATCGGAATGATTGCTTCTGATGAATTCACAAATATGTTCAAGGGAACAACAACAAAAGACTATTTAGCAAATGTTATGGAAGTTCTAAGTAGGCTTTATGATAGTGAGGTTGAAAAGAAAGCAACAATAGCAAGAGGCATAGAGGATGCAAAGAATATACATGTCTGTTTTGCATCGGCAACCACACCATATGTAATGACCCTCATGGATGAATCTTTCTTTTGGCAGGGTACTGGAAATAGAATACTTTGGATTGCTGATGATGAGCTTGATAAGATTGATGTGAAAGAGGAAGAAAATTTCACGGAGTTTTTCTGGAACCCAGATCAGACACGTGCCTTTGAAAATGAATTTGAGAGACTATCAATCTTATTGGCTGGAATTAAAAATTTACCAACAGGGCAACTTTTACTAAGTTTCGGTTCTGCGGCTGAGTTGAACAAATACAGAATTGAGATGTATAATAAAGCAGTTGATCTTTTTGTGACAGATATAATGGATAAAGATTCAAGTTTCGTTGCTGGTCTTGCTCAAAACGCCATGAAGTTGGCTTTAATTCATTGTATTGGAAGATATGCTATGGATTCTAGTAGTGGAAACTATACAGGATTCATGGAAATAAATGAGGAAGATTCTGGTTGGGCAATTAAGAAAATGGATAGACATCTCAAATTCTACAAGAAGTTATGGGATTTATCTTCTAAGGTTAGAAAAACAGAGACAAAGGCACATGTGATAGATCAGGATAGGGTACTTCTGTTGATTGAGAGATTTGAATCAACGGGAAGAAAACTCACGGCAAATGAGTTACGTAGGAATACAAAATGGGACAGTGAAGAGTGTCAAAAAGTATTGAATACTATGGTACTAAACGAAGATATATATGTGGTAAATGAGAAAAAATTTACATATTACACAACCATAAATCCAAAAGTTTAGTCCTTTTTATCTGGTTGTTTTTCAATTAAATTCCATTCAGAACTATGATCAGTGGGATTATGCGTTGCCCTACCCTTAGCTAAATAAACTATATTAAAAATCTTACAGTATGGGCACTCAATTTTATCTTCGGCTTCTGAACTTACCCCATTTCTCATTAATTTAAAACTATCTGGTGGAATTACCCGCCTACAAGAATAACATATCATTATGTCTGAAAGCATCGCTGTTTTAATTACCTTAACACATTATACATGTATGATAGAATATAAATGTTATGATAAAGTGAAAACAACCATTTTTCTTACCTAATATACCAAATCAAGGCGTGAATATCCACAATCCTTTTATACTACATATGTATTTCTATTACATGTGAAAAACATGGAACAAGAACAGAAACCGTTAAGCCTTGGAAAGTTATCCATCCTGATTGATGAGAAAAAACCAAAGTGCCTCTGTGGAAAACCATTAGAGGGAGTCGGTGTAAACTATTGGGGTCCACATGATAGTGGCATCTACATCGTTGGTGAAAAGGAAAAGCAATGGGTTTATATCCACTGCAACCACTGTGGATATGACATGGCACTCTGGAAGATTATGAGGGAACTTCAATGACCGTAAAACCCAAGATGCTTCAGTACAACGTAGACTTCTTTATGAGGGGGATGACACCAGACGATGAGATTATCCCAGATGGATCAACAGTCGGTCACTATACCATAGACAGGACAAGACTTCACCGATGGATCGACATGCTCATAGACAGTGGTAAAGTTGATAAGATCGATATTGGTTGGTATGATGCTAGTATAGGCTATGTCAAGAGGGTACAAGATCAGCTTGTTGAGAGCGAGAAAAACCTTGATGAACTTGAAAACAGAGAAAAGACACAATGAACAACAAACAGGCACTTTTTATAATAACACTACTTACAATCATATTTATATCTTTTATGGCTTATTTGATATTCCCACTACCAAAACTTATATTTTGGATTTTAGAAATTGCCTTGGTTATTGCCATTCCATTATGTGTACTTGGTATTTCAGTATTAATATATGAGGAATATACATATCTAGGAGAATAAAAACACAAACCTTATATAAAGCCCGTAATATTTATAAACAAAAACATATTATATTAAATTGATTAATATGACATCTGGAAATAAAACACGTTGTGATTTCTGTAATAATGAATTAATAGCTCAACCAAGAGCTAGAAAAGATAAATCGGGTATGTTTTATTCAACACGACCCGAATATTATATGCCATATAAATGTCCTTTTTGTGGTGGATATTTCTGCGATAAACATAGATTGCCTGAGAATCATAAATGTAAAAATATGCCATCTAGATATAGAAATACAGCATATAAAGAAATGCCATATTATGAAATCCCAACATATACAGATGTTAAAAAAATGTATTTAATAGAGCAAAAAAAGCCTGTTACAACATTTGACTATAATCCACCACCAAAAGACTACAGTAAACTGGGAAATTCACCAAAACAAACGGTAGCTGATTATATCCCATACTGGAAGGCAAGCAAAAAACCCAGTTTATTGACAAGAGCTAAAAACAGATTAACAAGAAAGAAAAAAAGATAAATTTAATATTCCTGTATCTGCCCATTAGCTAACTTTTCACAGTAATCTCCAAGTCCCAGCATTTCATGGTTCACCAGATTGATTATTTCATCTTCTACTACTGTTTTGTGAACCATCAACCCATCGTGTTTTATGTATATGATTGTCGGTTCGTTTATTGGTGTTCCAATCCTGCTAACCATCCAGACATAGACGGTACTTATCTGATTTTCCTTGAAATTCTGGTATATCTTATCCGCAAGATAGAAACAGAAGTGATTATAGATTTTTCCGATGTGTGAGATTGAATTCTTACCACTTGCCGCCTCAACGCTCATGGGTCTGGACATTGAGATCAAACCAACAGGATTGTTACCTCTACCAACTTGACCAGAATCACCAGATTCGGCTGATGTTCCTGTGACGGTGAGATACAAACCATTTATTCCATTATCATATCTATCCAATGTATTGAGCCTAATTGTTGGAGTATAATCTGGATAATTCTCTCTACAGAATCTAGCTATTAATCTTGTAATCTCTTCTTTGTCCTTCCTATAAGCATACATATCTGTGATATATCTATCAATCATAGCCATTGCCACCGTGATGTCTAATTGTTTGCCGTTTCTGATAGTCATTACCTTGATGTCCTTGCCTGAGCATGGATATTGTTTCTTGAATTCTGGTGTGTTAAGATATTTCTCAAGCCCTATTGTGAGATTTTCTGTCGGTGTGAATGGTGCATACCCTACAGCCGCAGATGTGTCGTTGGCTGGTAGAAATTCACCATTTTTAGTTCGTTCAAAAATATCATTGAGATCACCAGAGCCTTCAGCTAGGTATGAAACATATTTCGGCATAGGGAACATATCTAAATTTGTCTTAAACCAGTTCTTGATTGTTTGCTCTATAACTGGGTGGATGTCCACTTTCTTCCCATCAATAATAGATGTTGCTCTATCACCCAAACATATCGTGGCTGGTTTTATGATCTTCCCACCACCAAAGGCTGGTTGTGTTTCACCAGCAAAGAGTGTTGCCTTATCAAAGTTGTGGTGCTGTTTCCAGTTCTTGAAGTATTCTACAGAGATTGCATCAACGATACTATTTATGATTGTATCTGGATGCCCAAAACCCTTACGTTCAACGATTTCAACGCTGTCATTTTCAACGTTTGTCACACGTACTGGCTCAATATTTATGTTGACCATATCGTATATGTATATAGATAATAAATATAAATGTTTGTATGTCTATGAGGAATAATTATATTAATGTGTCTACATATCTCTGTATCATCTTTGTGTACACCAACATCCTTCTATCATGTCTGGTCTTACCTGTCTTGTAATGTTGAAGATAGTGGGCAAATTCATGGGAAACATCACCAGCAATTATTTGCCTATACTTGACATATTGTATCGTGTTAGGATACACGAATTTACAGAACCTCCTATTTTGTATTTTTATGTTTGGTATAGGGACATGAAATCTCCAACACATAAAATAAGTTAATCCGATTGCCTCTATTTGAGTTATGGGCTGATCATACTTTGTGTTAGAAAGTTTATCTCTTTCAGTCCTGTAGTATACAAGACGAGTCAAAGTTTGTCACTCTTGTAGGAACACCTGATACAAACATTATCGAATGTATATCCATCAAAGAACCTACAAAGGTTACAGGTCTTTCCTATTAGAACCTGCGTACCTAATTTCGGGCACTCAACCAATGGTATCCGAATAACTTCCAGAGATTCAAATTTTGGCTTTGGCATGTGTACCATACACATAGATACATATCTCTTATATAAATCTTCCGAACCTAAGAATCTTGTATAATGGCTTTTATATATCCAATTCCGAAATAAAAGCCAAGAATGATAGCAACTCTTAGTACTGTATAATTGTGATGGTTCTTTAAATCTACACTCATAATTGTAAAAATTAAGCCCCAGCTTCCAAAGAAAGCACCAATACAATCAATCAGTGGTCTTGTTCCAATAAAATACGGTATGAAGAAAAACACAGGACTTAGAAGAATTAATAATGATGGCAGAGAACGGGATGGAAGATAGAAATGTTTTACCCTCAACATCCTACCCCAACTCCAACCATAGCCAAAAATTTGCTTTTGGAATTGTTTTATTGTCTTTCTTTCGTGATGTATTACTGGTGAGTTTGGGACACCTAATAATCTATATCCTCTCTTACGTAGTCTATAATTCATCTCATAGTCTTCTGCACCACCAATATCCTCATTAAATCCATCAACATCTGCTATTGCTTTTGTTCTATATACACTGTTATATCCGGGTAGGCTATTGACATATGTGAAATCATCATATTTTTGCGAGTGATTAGAAGCAAGTTTCATTACAGAATTTATTGCTTGTGAAAGTTCTGAGGAAGCGTCTGGTACACAACCAGAAGATATTCCTGCAATTGGCATTTCACCAAAATTGTTTAGATCAGAAAACATCTCTTCCATATCATCTGCCCAAGTGTGTGGAACTTCCGTATCGCTGTCTAGGAAGGCAACAAGATCGGATGTAACGTGCATGAGTCCTTGATTACAGGCAACTGCACGTTTACTTCCCTTTCCAAGAGACTTGGGTTCATCATAGATTTCACAGCCATATTTTTTGGCAATTTCCAGAGTTTTATCAGTTGAACAACCATCAACAATTATGATCCTGACAGGAATGGTTTGTTGTCTCAGTGATTTGAGACAGACTTCAAGTGTTCCTTCAGAATTTTTTGTGGGTATAATTACATCAATCATTTTAATCAGTCACATCTGGTGTTATCATAAAAGCCGCACAACCAAAGCCAAAAGAAATTTGTACTATAATAACCGAATTAACTAATATACCAGCCATAACACCAATTGCTGAAATAATAGTTGTTTTAATTATCCATTGATACCATTTCATCACAAATACACCAACAACTTTGGTATGAATATTATACATCCCACGAAGAATGTAAATATTGTGAATAGTAAAACAGCACCAGAACTAATATCCTTAATAATTTTTATTTGTGGATTGGGATTTGGATCAATCATGTTGCATATTGCTTCTACGCAAGTATTCATCATTTCTAGTGCCATTAACATAGATGAACATATAAGAACAGCTATCCATTCCATTGGAGATGCACCAAACATAAAACACATAATAAATGTAATGGTTGTAAACGTAAGCAATAATAGTAGTTTGCTATTCACCAATGCTAACAATATTCCGTTTAATCCGTATTTGAACATACAATACTCCACCAGTTTTTAAGTCTATATATTAAAGACAGAGACATAACACCATTATAATGATTAAATATTATATCCAAAAAAATATGTATGAAATATCCAGCACCAAAATAAACAATATATTGATTATGAATAAAAAACATCAAACCAATAACAATTAACATAAATTCATAACTATGAAGAGGCAATATATAATGTGGTCTATCTGCAAGACCATCTGAGAGTTCTCTAAGTGAATATGTTGGTTTCCTATACCTGAGATAATAATCGAAACAATGATCAAAATCTATCAACACACCACCAATAAAGAATGGAATTAAAAGATATAGATTATCCTTCGGTGCAAAGAATAGGAAAATTGCTATTATGATTATTGCATGGTGTGAGAAGTACAAATAAGTTATACACCCTTCATAATTTCCATAGTTAGTGTAATGCCCATTTCCAAATCGTGAAGTGGCACAAACCCAAGTTTCACAATTTTATCTATATTGTACCAAGACCTTTTTAGATCAAAAGCAGACATCTCATATGGAACAAAAACTATTTTAGCATCCGTTTGTCTGGATATAATTTCTGCAACATCAAGCACACTTGACTCAACACCTGTACCAATATTGTATGTTTCACCACGTATGCCATCTTCTAACACAAGTTGAAGCCCATCAAGGGCATCATCTATGTAGATCATATCCCTTGTTTGCTTACCATCACCATAAACTGTGAGAGGTTCACCTTTTAATGCCTTGTTGATGAAAATGTTTACTGGTCCCTCAGTTCTATTCGGTCCATAGACACTACTGAAACGGATAATCCTTGCATTTACATTCTTCGTAATAACCCATTTTCTTAGGTATTGTTCTGCGGCATACTTGGATATTCCATAGTTGCTGACAGGTATACACATTGAATATTCTGAGTGTGGTACATTTGAAAGTCCATAAACAGCACCAGAAGAGGTGTAGACCATCGGAATATCTGTACCTTCCAAACATTTTAGAAGGTTGATCATCCCAAACTCGTTTATCTTTATGTCCATTTCTGGATTTTGTTCTCCGGGTTTGAGAAAGGCTTGGGCACAAATATGATAGACCTGATCTGGATCAAATTTATAAAAAACATCCATCAACCTATCACCATCTGTGATGTCATATCTTTCATCGTGTTTTATGTCGTAATTAAAGACATCGTGACCTTGGCTCTTTAGTCTTTCGACTAGAGCATTTCCTACAAATCCAGAACCGCCTGTTACAAGTATTCTCAATATATTTTCATCCTCACTTTTAATGCAACTTCCTCTGCCACAGGACAGGAACATGCATACTTTTTATAATATTTGTTTTGGTAAACCGTCTTTGGATAGTAACCATCCTTTGGACTGAGCATACCCAATTCAGATTCGATAGCTATTTTGTGTAAACGCAAGTTTGTCAGACCTATGAAGGCACATAACCTTGGCATCTTGTAGTTGTAGCCTTCCATGACTTTTTCACCGTTCTCATCGAATCCATGATTGCGAATCATTCTAGCTTTTTTATCTATGTCAGGATCGTCTGTAACCAAAGCACCACCCTCAAATGTCCACAGGTTTTTTGAGGCATAAAAACTGAATGTGCCAACATCACCAATTGAACCTGCCCTTCTACCATCCTTGACTTTTGCACCAAAGGCTTGAGAGGCATCTTCAATGAACTTCACGGCTGAGTTGTCACAAATCTTCCTGATTTCGAGAAGGTTTTCTGTATTACCAAAGAGATCGACATTGAGAATCGTGCTAATACGATTGTTTTCTTCCAGCTTTTTCTGTACAAGTTCTGGATCAAGACATAGAGTTTTTCTATCTATATCAACGAATATAGGCTTTCTACCTATCTGAAGAATTGGGTCAACGGTTGCTATGAATGTAAAGGGTGTGGTTATTACATCTGCCCAAGTGTCAGATGCAATTAAAGCAGTATGAATGGCAGATGTTCCATTTGAAACAGCAACGACATATTTAGTACCAATATATTTGGCAATCTCTTCCTCAAATAGCTTGATAACGTCATCAAACTCGTTCAATGTGATTCCTCATATATTTTCTTTTTAGCAAAGTATTTATTAATATCATATTTATATTTTGCTGGATTTCCAAAGTAAACCCCCTTATTATAGAGGGATTTTGTGACAACAGCAGACCCACCAACAACAATTCCACTGGAAACTCTTATACCCGGAAATATTGTGCAACTACCGCCAAGTACAACATCATCTTCAATTGTTGGGGGTAAATTCTTACTACTTGGTGGATATTTGTCATTTAAGAATGTAACGTTTGGACCGATAAAAACCCTGTTACCAATTTTAGTTCCGTTTGGTATTGATACTCTACATTGAATGTTGCAATCTTCACCAATCTCAACATCTGTACCGATGTCACAAAAAGCACCGATTTTTGTTCCCTTTCCTATAGATTTTGCCCTATTCACCGTTGGCTCATAGATAATAGGATCAGACATTGATTTACACCAATATTACGTTGTGGTTGATTTATAAATGTTATGGACACCGAAACACTTATAAACTCTCCTAAAAACAGTTCTGTGGGAATCCCCGTCTAAACGGAATCCTAAAGGTAAAACAAAATGTCAAATAACGATTTTGATTTTCCATATTTCTCTGAAATTATGGATAATGAAGAAACAAAGGTATATGATGAGGTTTGCAAGTTGCCAACACTCAAACTTTTTGAAGAGTTTGACAAGACTATGGAAAATAGTGAGAACATCAAAAACAGAACTAGATATGATGTTATCAGAGGTGTGATAGCTGATAGGTTGGGACTTTTCCACAGGGATGTTGCTGGTCCTGCCATTGCTGGTGAAATAGCTGAGGCTAATGATAAAATAGAAGAGTTAGATCGTAAGTTCAAAAACCACAGACATGATACATCCAAGTCCTATTCAGGCAAATCAGAGTGGTGACGGTTGGAAAAAACAGCACTTTACTGGATTGATAAAGCCATAAAAATAATCCTGTTCGTTCCAATTTTTATTATTTTACTTTTTGCTGATTATATGTTCTATCCAAATCAACAGCGATATGATGTGGTTGAGGTATTGAAAGAGTGGTGGAATCAGACACCACAGTGATAATCACCACCTGTGCATTATTGATACATTTACACTTCTCTGATGCTCAAAAACGTTTTTGCCAACAAATCCATTAGCTATGAATTTATCAACAAGATACCCAGTATGAACCTCTATCACACATGGTGTGTGGTAATTTTTGAGTATGTCACCATCAAGTAAACCGCCCTCATAACCTTCTATGTCCATCTCCATAAAATGGTGGGGTATTGAGAGCATATCAACTGAAAATGGTTTGCCTATAACGATGATGGGGTGAGTTTGGGCATTTTCTTTGAGGTATTTTAATGCAACAGGTTCCATTTCGACAGCTATTACCTGTTTAGCACCAAGTTCTTCTATATAGAATTTGGAAGTTTCTCCACACCCTGCACCAACATTTAGAACAGTTTTGCCAACTAGGGAAAATGGAGGTTTATAAAGTTTTCTCCATACAGGAAGTTCCCTATAATATAAATTCTCGAATTCTGGTGAAAAAGACCAGCCTTTCAAACTAGACCTGCGGAACAACATCTTCCAAGGTATGGGTTGCCCATATGCAGTAAGATGAAGGGGCAATCCTGTATATTTAATTCCTAATTTATTTGTTTTCATTTATTTTACTTCCGCTTTCCGCTTTAATTTCCGCTTTACGCTTCCGGTTCCGAGTTCACGCTTGGTTGGTTCCAATCAACTAGCATTTTTATGTAGTATATATAAATAGAAGTGTTTATAAATGTTATTCTTTTTTACAGACAATTACTTTGTCATAACAGAATTCGGTTAAGAACCTATTTTTATATGTCTTGTTTTCTACCTTATTATATAGGGATGTACTCACTTTTATTATATTATCAGGTCTTGAATTTTTTCCGAATATGGCTTTGTAAAATATAGAAAGTAGTCTAGGTATAAAATTTAGGTTATATCCATATAATTGTTCTATTTTGAATTTATTTAGCATACTTTTAGCTTGTGTGTTTGTATAATAGTGTGTTTTTTGGTTATATTCTGAATATTGTGATTGTAAGTTATTGGTATAAGTATTGATTTTTAATAAATTTTCAAGGTCTATCAATAGTCTGTAGGCAGATAATGATGATTGAAAACTAATCACCAAAAATGAGCCTTTTTTTAAGACTCTGTAAAATTCATCAATCGCTTTTTGATCTTTTTCAACATATCCAATAACCAAAATACAGAAAACAAAATCAAATGTATTGTCTCTAAATGGCAAATTTTCTATAGAAGACTGTATAAAAGGTATATTTTCAATATCTTTTGGCACTAAAACATCAACTGGAATAACGGAATAACCCATATTCATCAGATATTTTGTATATTTTAAATCACCAGCACCAGCATCCAGAATAATATCTGAAGATTTTGCTAATTCTAACAGTTTCTTTAATGATGGATTTCCTATAATATTAATCAACACCTTAATTTATTTACTTTCCATGCAATAATAGTTCTTAATATACTTTTATTGTGTGGTTTAAAAAAGTTTATAATGGTCATAACACTAGATACAATCATATACTCTAAACCACTCCAATAAATCCTGTTTATTATCTTTGTATTAAAACCAAGTTTCTTAAAGTCTGTATCATACCATATAGATTTGTGATAATCAATAACATCATCACCCACTCTCGATAATGTATTACCATATGGACATACAAATATAACAAGTTTGGCTTTATCTCTAAGATATTCAATCATTTTTAATACTTTTTCTTTATCCTCAATATGTTCTATAACTTCTGTACATATTATAATATCTAAATCTTTTATGATATTCTCTGGATATGGTATATTTATGGCATCATATAGATATACCTCTCTGATAAATGGCATCCACTTTTTTGCAAAATCTACATTGATTGGGTCTACATCTATACCAACAATATATGGTTCTCCACTAATTTTCTGGTTTCGATTTGCAAAAGACACTATTGTATGTGAAATCTGCCCACAACCAAAGCCAATATCCAGAATACGTGCCCCCTGAATATTTGCTGGTAATAAGTCAAGAATCGAATCTATATCGTGAAATGTACCATGTGCCATTTACATCATCCACTTGATTGCTGTTTTTCCTTACTTTTTTCTTTTGTTTCATAAATGAAATCAATATATGTACTAATTCTATATGGTCTATCAATGTGCCAAATTGGTAGTTCACCCTCTTTTAATATTGGTTTGTGTCCTTCATAATAATCTACATCATAGTGCCAAGTATCCATACTCTGAGTTAATGGTGGTTCCCATAGCCTTTTTCTATCTGGTCCACGCTTACCGATGTGAATGTGCCTTCTAACATCTTTTTCGTGTTCCCTCAGATATATCACAGATCGTGGTTTGACTTTAGACACATCATCACGTATTCCGAACACAGTTTCCACACCAAGCATCTGATTGAGTTTAGATACAGTCTCAACATATTTATCCGTTTCGGTATAAACTTCCTCAACATACTTTGGTCTTAAATGAAGTACCCTACATACAGAATAAACAATGAGTTTTATGCCCCTTTGCATAGCATATATGTAGTCCAAGTCTGGATTGTCCCAATCGAATAGAACTTTCATACTACATTCATCCTTAAAAGTTCATTAATAATTCTTTTTGAAGCATCACGAATTATCAAACCTGAGAATTTCTGAAATACACTTTTTTGTGCTATATGAATACCATCTATGATCTTTTGTGGATCGGAACCAACAAGACGATTTGCACCCGCTTTTATTGTCCATTCCCATTCAGTATTCTCTCTCAAAGTTACACATGGAGTACCTAACCAAAATGCTTCCTTCTGCAAACCACCAGAATCTGTGATCACCACACTAGCATCTTGAACGAGACTTAACATTTCAAAGTATGGTAATGGGTCTACTATATTAATGTTTTGTAAATTAATACCCAAAAGTTCCAAATTTTTCCTAGTGTGTGGGTGACAGGGGAAAATAACATTCATATGTGATTCTATGATGGAATTAATTATTGATTTTAATTTATCTAAATCATCAACATTAGATTCTCTATGCAGAGTTAAAACACAATACGTTTTTTCAACAAGACCAAAAAACATTCTTGCTGTTCTTGCTTGATCAATATCTAATTTATGTTGAATTATACTTTCATACATAGTATCACCTGCAAGTTCTATTTTATCACTTGATATTCCTTCATTTAAGAGATTGGTGATACAATCTGTTGAAACAGCACATAACATAGATGATATATGATCTACAATACGTCTATTAACTTCTTCGGGCATAGTCATATCTCCACTTCTAGCACCCGACTCAACATGAACAACGGGAATAGACATCTTTACTGCTGATAAAGCACCTGCTAATGTCGAGTTTGTATCACCCGGAACAAGAACAATATCGGGTTTCAAACTATTATATGCATCTTCCAAACCACACATCATTTTCGTTATTTGCTGTACAGGTGAACACGAACCAACACCCAAGTTTACAACAGGATCAGGAAGGGATAATTCGTTGAAAAATTCCTTTGACATTTCATAATCGTAGTGTTGTCCAGTATGTACTATAAACATCTCAATTTCTTTATGCTTTCCAGCTTCGTTTATTATGGGTGCAGACTTGATTATCTGTGGTCTGGTTCCTATGACCAGAGCAATTTTTAATTTTTTCATTTCAACCATTTCTTTCCATATCCAAATTCTGGTTTATTCTTGTTTTTAATTAAAATCCATAGCTGTTTATACTCTCCAATACTCTCCAAAAACTGGAATACTAACAAATTTAGGCTCAATTTTCCGTGAGATACAATTACACCATAGCACAATCCAAATATGGACAATGCCAAGGTTAATCCAAATAAGGTTGCTGACGGAATAGAACCTATGGCTAAACTAAGCAGAATCATAATAATTGAAAATAAAAAGCCAGTTCTTAATAATACACCAAAAAAGTGATGTTTACATAACAAACAATAACGCCAACCATATTTATAAAAAAACCTGAAAAAAGTACCTGTTTTTAGGGCTTTGGTTATATTTCTCATTCCATATATACCAAAATGGTATCCTTCCGAGCCACAATCAGCACCTATTTTTCCTGCCTGTGATAAACGTATAACTAAATCAAAGTCTTGACCACGTGTAAATAATGGATCAAAACCACCAACTTCAATAGCATCCTTTCTCCTAAATGCAATTATTCCAGATAGTGGATCAGCACCATTTGTGTATTTCAGTTCTGTCGAAGCTGGAATTTTCTCTGGATCAACCTCAGATATTTTACTTGGATTCTCTGGTGTGCCCGAATTACATAAATAAGACAAATTTTCATTACTGACAAAAAAGCCCATCATTCTTTCTACCCAATGTTTTGACTTGATTCCATCTGAACTTGCCCAGAGAATTATATCCCCCTTAGCTTTTGATAGTGATAGACTCATAGCATAACCTGTACCTATGCCCTCTCTATCATAGCACAGTCTAACAGGCACACTACATTTTTTCTGAAAGTCTAATATTAATTCCTCTGTTTTATCTTCACTTTTACCTATGCAAACCACATATTCATCTGGTTGAACTACCTGTTCTAACAACATCTTTAATGAATATGGTAGACACCACTCTGCATTACGGGTCGGAAGAACAACAGAGGACATCATTTTTTTCACTTCTTATATATTAATAATGGGTCTTTCTTGTCCAGATGCACCAATAAACGGTGTGTACCTAATAATAGAGCAAAATCCAATTTCAATTTTAGTAATATTCCTGCTGTGAGAGATTCTACAAATAGCTTTCGCTTGGACATTGAGATAAAAACCGTATCTGGTACAAGACTGATCAAGTCTTTCTCAGTGAAATGATATGGGTGTATCTGATCAAACTCATTCATTATTGGTTTGACAATGGGTGAGAAAATATTTGAAAAAATATAAATTCTATTTGTGGAAACACGAATCATTTCATTTAGTGCTTTTTGCGGATGTTCGGTGTGGTCTAACATATTCATGGCATAACAATCTCTAAAATGGTTATCCTCAAAAGGTAGGTTTTCAGCATTTGCTTGAATAAAATTCTTTCCATATTGGCTAAAATCTAGTGAATCTGTCCCAATTATTTTATCCGAAAATCTCCAAAAGCCATCAGAACCACACCCAACTTCTATATTTAAGCCATCAAAATCTTTCAACTCAATTAGGTCTGCCCAAAACTTGAAACTATATGGAACCCCCCATTTCTGTGGTTTATTTTCCTCATTATATTTTCTTTCTAACTCTTGTGAATGTTCCCATTTGTTTTTTATTACTCTTTCTATCAAATCTGTATTCATATCATTCTCTCCTTATTTTCACCATACTATCCATCTATACTTGTTCCTATCCATTTATAAATCTTTATGTTTTTATACTCTTCAACTAATTTCCAATCAGGTAAGTCTTTCCAAATATCTGGAATTGGTTGATTGATTTGAACTGTTCTATACTTGGTTTTGAAGAAAAAGAAAGCAGATTTCTCCATTCTAGGACTCAGAATGATATATTTAAAAAATGGTGGTATTATCTCTACGGTTGTGGTTTCATTTGCATTTATTGTTGTTTTTGTCGTAGATACAGTTAAGTTCAAATTTACTTCAATTCTTTGATTTTCTATAGTATAAAAACTATCCTGTAGCAACGGTAATCTGAGGTCTGAAGAGTAAAATATAAGTGAATTTTTCATTGGTACATCTGTCCACCATTCGGTAAAATTATATGTATTGTGTATAATTGAACTGTGTCCTAAGAATTCATATTCATCCGATGTCATTGC